>VOFJ01001220.1_pt1 | contig 71200 bp, 80 predicted proteins | sample 5384081 | NCBI WGS metagenome assembly VOFJ01 (sample SAMN12384729, study PRJNA508395) | human gut metagenome | isolation source: healthy gut I | host: Homo sapiens | reverse complement strand
GCCGAGCAGCATTACCGCAAGGCAGGCGGCAATGAGTGATGTCCATCTTCTCTTCGTCGTTTTCTTTGTTGTCATGGGAATTACCGTTCCTTTCCGCTCTTCGCAGCGAGAGAGAACGCCGTTCGCATCGTTTGGCGCGGTCTTTTCAAGCGCCGCAGCCAGTCTCTGCTCCATTTTTTCATTGGTCATCGGGCGTCGTCTCCTTCCAGAAAAATTCGCATCTTTTTCAATGCTCTGTGATATTTCGACAGGACGGTGGGAAGCGGCAGCTCCAGCAGCGCCGCAATCTCCCGGTGCTTCATGCCCGTGACCGCGTGAAGCAGCACAATGCGCCGCTCCTCATCGCTAAGGCTTGCCAACGCGCCTTGCAGCAGTGCGCGTTCGTCGGCATCCAAACCGCACTCCTGCGCGGGAATGGCATTCCATTCCTCCTCGCTGAGCGCGGCATGGCGTTCTTCGCGCCGCAGGCGCATCAGACAGAGGTTGCGGCATACGGTCAGAAGCCACCCCATCGGCGAGCCGGTGGAACGGTACTGCGCTGCGCAGTCCCACACCTGCACATAGACATCCTGTGTGAGATCCTGCGCGTCCTGCGCGTTTTTGAGGTAGGAAAGCGCTAAGCCGTACACCGCTGCCCGCGTGCGCCGGTACAGTTCCGCAAGAGCTTCACGCTCACCGCCGGCAATGTGAATCAGCAACTGCTGCAGCTCGTGTCGATCCTCTGCCGGAGTATATTCGGTTGTCATCAGCATACTGAGCATGGGCTTTTTTCTCCTGTCATCCGTGTAATGCACGGAAAGGACGATTTATTGCACGGGATTTTTTATTTTTATGATTCTATTTCTTTCGCCTCGTTGAACTGCAGCATTCTGTGATCCTCCGTCAGAATCTTCATCAGGCTGATAGCGATGGCATTAAGCTTTGCCAGACGCTCCGCCTGCGGGATTCCTTCGTTGATGAACACTGCATACAAATCACATAATCCCTGAGACCGGTGTAGGTAGACTTGTCCAGTGAAGCAAGAAAGGCTTGCAGCTTGTCCACGGGAAGAGGCTTGATGTTTCCATCGTCCCGCCGCTTATGGAGCTTATGAACCTTGATGGGATTCTTCCCGATGAGTTCTTGCTCAAGCGCCCAATTCAGAAATGCGTTGATGGTCTGGAACGGTTTATTATAGCGGGCAGGGGAGGTGTCGGGGATTGCGGCAAAAAATGTCAGCACATCGCTTTCGAGCAGGGGATAGTCTAAGCTGTTGTGGCTGTCGGCTAAGAACCGAGCGAGGCAATTTCGGTAGTCCTTCATCGTTTCTTCGCCTGTGTGCTGTGATTCCTTGACCAGCAGAAATTTTTGCATCGCGGTTTCCAAATCCATGGGCTTCGGCTTCATTTTGACCATTCTCATCGTGTCCTCCAAAGAACAGACCCTTTCCCCTAAACGGAGATTTCGGGCGATTTTCAGAGAAAAACCAAGATTTAGAGAACATGAAAATGCAACTAATTTTATATAAAAAGAAAGGATTTCAAACATTTTTGCTTGAAATCCTGACTTCTGGAGGTGACACCCAGATTTGAACTGGGGAATGAGGGTTTTGCAGACCCTTGCCTTACCACTTGGCTATGTCACCGTATGGAAAAAGGAGCAAATGCTTTGCTCCTTTTTCATTTGGAGCGGGCGACGAGGCTCGAACTCGCTACCTCCACCTTGGCAAGGTGGCGCTCTACCAGATGAGCTACGCCCGCAAATGGTGCCTCAGGCCAGAATCGAACTGGCGACACGCGGATTTTCAGTCCGCTGCTCTACCAACTGAGCTACCGAGGCATATGGCGACCAGGAAGGGGTTCGAACCCTCGACCTCCGGCGTGACAGGCCGGCGTTCTAACCAACTGAACTACCTGGCCGAATTTTGGTGGGAACAACAGGGCTCGAACCTGTGACCCTCTGCTTGTAAGGCAGATGCTCTCCCAGCTGAGCTATGCTCCCCACTCGAAATAATCGCTTCGGCGAACGACAAGGGTTATTATACAGAATAACCCCTGCCGTGTCAACCTTATTTTTTGATTTTTTCAAAAAACTTTTTGAAAAGGGAAATGCATTACTTTCCCTGCTTTTTCAGATCGGCGATCATGGCGGTCAGATCCTCTTTGGTAAAGTTCTGCACCCTGTCACAGAACTGGCAGGTGAGTTCAGCAGAGCCCTGCTCGTCCACGATCTTTTCAAGCTCCTTTGACCCCAGCGACAGCAGCGCGCGCTCCGTGCGCTCGCGCGAGCAGTAGCAGCGGTATTCGATCGGATCGACGGAGAGGATCTCCATGTCAAAATCAGACAGCACCGTTTTGAGCAGCACCGCAGGATCAGAATTCTCCTTTAAGAGATTCGTCACGCTGGGAGCTGCGTAGATGCCGCCCTCGACCTTGGTGATGACGTCCTCACCCGCGCCGGGGAGGAGCTGGATGAGATAGCCGCCCGCGGTGAGCACGCTGCGGTCGCGGTCGATGAGAACGCCCAGACCGCAGGCCGACGGCACCTGCTCAGATTCGACATAGTAGGCGGCCACGTCCTCGGCGATCTCGCCGCCGAGCAGGTCGACCGTGCCGACGTAGGGCTCGCGCATGTTGAGGTCCTTGATGACCGTCAGCGTGCCGCTGTGGCCGACGGCGGTGCCGACGTCCAGCTTGCCATCCTCGCGCAGGGCGAGGTCGACGGCGGGGTTCTGCACGTAGCCGCGCACATTGCCCTCAGAGTCCGAAACGGTCAGGATGGTGCCGAGCGGGCCGTCGCCCTTGATCTGCATCGTGACGCTTGCGCCGTTATCCTTGAGTGCGTTGCCCATCATCGAACAGGCCGCGAGCGCGCGGCCAAGCGCCGCCGTGGCGACGGGGGAGGTGTGGTGGATCTGGCGGGCGCGCTCGGTCAGACCGCGCGTGTAGACCGCGACAGCGTTGACAAAGCCATCTTTCGAGATGGCGCGGACCAGACAGTCCTTCTGTGCTTCCATATATGGTTCCTCACTTTCTGATACAACTGAAGTAAATGCGGCCGTCGCTCGTTCGCGCGGCGCAGCTTGAGCTCGCCATGCGTGCGGATGGCCGTGAAACCGGCCTCTTCGAGCCACGCGGTCAATTCTTCGACCGTGTAGGCGCGCTGGTGGTGCTCTTCAAAGTCGCGCTCCCACGCGCCATCCGGCTGGAGGCGGAAGAGGTCGACCTCGTAGTCGAGCATTTTGACGTTTTTGCGGTAGCGCGTGCGCCAGAGGCAGAACACGTCCTCGCGCTCGTCGAGCAGCACCTCGCCGTCGAGTTTTTCCATTTTTGAGACGGCGTGCACGTCGAACACCAGCGACCCGCCGGGGGCGATGGCGTCGTGCAGGCGGTTGAATGTGCGCTGCACGTCGCGCGGACGCGTCAGATAGTTAATGCTGTCGAGGCAGCAGATCGCGGCGTCGACGCTGTCAAGCAGTCGCAGCTGAGGCATCGACTGGCACAAAAGCAGCGGCGGAGAATTGATCGCGGCGAGCTTCTGCTGTGCCTGCGCGAGCATCTCGGGCGAATAGTCGACGCCCGTGACCGTGTAGCCGCGTCGGGCGAAGAGCTCCGTCATCGTGCCCGTGCCGCAGGCGAGGTCGAGCAGTGACCTGACAGGGCGCTTTGCGCGCAGAAAGAGCTTTTCGACAAAGTCCGCGCGCTTTTCGTATTCCACGTCCTCGGTCAGCTCGTCGTAGGACGCGGCGAGAGCTTCGTAGCTGTCCATGCCCGTCGCCTTCCTTTCTGCAAATATCCCATATAGTTTAGCAGAGAGTGCGAAATTAGTAAAGTGCCGCGCCCGCATTTTCTCGCGCCGCACCGCTTTGGCCGCGGCGGCATAGACTGCCCCAAATGAAAAAACGGGGAGGAAGCGCATGAAGGAGCATCCGCGTTTGACGCTGGGAGAAGATTTTGCCCAGGAAAAAAGCTGGCAGTGGGAGGACATCACCGTCCTGACCGCCCGCTTGACGCTGCCGCAGACAAAAGGGAGAGCCGGCGCGAGAAGCGCTTCGACCGCTATTACCGCGCACTCGCTGATGCCTATTTTGCCCGCTGCGAGCAGAAATTGCTGCCAGATGCCGCAAAGACCTGCCGCGCGGCGATGGCGCGCTCCGCCCCATGGCAGATGACGGCGGTGACGCTTACCTACCGCGTAAGCGCGCAGACGGAGGATGCGGTCGTTTTTACCTTCGAGGTAAATGACGGAGAAGGTGTCCTGCGCCGCTGGGAGGAGGGGTGGGAATGCAGCGCGTTCCTGCCGCTTTTTAAAGCGGAACGTGGTTCCGCGCTTGCAACATAAGCGCGCGAGCGCGGTTTTGGGCACCCGGCGGGCGCGGAAGGGGGAGCAGCCCGAAGGGGCTGCGTCTTTATTCCCTGCACCGTGCAGGGGAACGGGCAAAGGGGACCATTCTCTCACGTGAGAGAATGGCCCCCTTGAACCCCCAAGAGAACGCGAGGGGAGGACCCCTCGACCCCCGACATTGCCGGTCTGAGGCTTGAAGAGCTGCACACGCTGCGCAATGTAAGTGCGGTGTACATGGCTTCGCCATGAATCTTCTGCGATTCGTTACGTCTTGCAACCGCGCCTTACTACCGTGAGGCGCGTGTGACGTTTGTCTGGCGGCAGACTGCGTGCGGAATGCGGCATTGCTTCGCTCGCCGCATTGAGGAGTGCCGCGGTAGACGGGAATTACTGCGCACTTCTACAAGGTAGGCAGAGCGGCAGCGGATAATAGGAGCAAGCCAAATCGTCTTGCAATGCTAACGCGGCTCCGCCGCGCGCAGGAAGTAGCATCGGCAAGCATTGCAGCTCTTCGAGCTGCTCGCTTGCAATGGGAAACGCCTTTCTTTTGGACGGTCACACCGCCCGTTTTCTTTCTCGGGAAAGAAAATGGGGGGTGTGCTCCTGCCGCCCGCAGGCGGCATATCCCTTCGCGCTGTGCGCGGAAAATATTGTGTTCCTGCTATCGCAGGAACCTTATTTTTCCTCAGGATTGAGCTTTGCCAGCATATCGATCGCCATAGTATAGCTCTCGAACCCGTGTCCGCGGATCTGGGCGATGCAGGCGGGGGCGGTGACGGACAGGTGGCGGAACTCCTCGCGCTTCTGGATGTCGGACATGTGGACCTCGACGGCGGGGATGCTGACGGCCTTGAGCGCATCGTGGATGGCGTAGCTGTAATGCGTGTAAGCGCCGGGGTTGATGACGATGCCGTCGAACGCCGTGTCGGCCTCCTGAATGGCGTCGATGATCGCGCCCTCGTGGTTGGACTGGAAGCACTCCACGGCCACACCGCGGCTCTGTGCGTGCTCATAGATGCGGGCGCAGAGGGCGGCGTAGTCCTCCTTGCCGTAGATGTCCGGTTCGCGGCGGCCGAGCATGTTCATGTTTGCGCCGTTGATGACTAAGATCTTCATATGAGTATTCCTCCTGTGCTTGCCTTACGCCTGTTTGGCGGCGTGGGCGCGGTATTCCTTGCTTTTTTCAAGATAGAGCGTGGCGTTGGCCAGAATGCTCTCTTTTTCCTTGTCCGTCAGCTCGCGCACGACCTTGGCCGGGGAGCCGAGGATCATCGAGCCGTCGGGCGCGTTCATCTTGCCCGTGACAAGAGCGCCCGCGCCGATGATGCAGTCGTTGCCGATGACAGCGCCGTCGAGCACCGTCGCGCCCATGCCGACGATCACGCGGTCGCCGATGGTCGCGCCGTGGACGGTGGCGCAGTGGCCGACGGACACATCGTCGCCGATGGTGACCTTGTTGTGGATCAGGGCGAGGTCCTGAATGTTGCAGCGCTTGCCGATGCGCACGCTCTGCATCTCGCCGCGGCAAACACTGTTGTACCAGAACGCCGTGCCTTCGCCCGCGACGACGTCGCCGAGCACCTGCGCGCCCTCCATGATGAGAATTTTGTCATCGGTGGAAAGGCGGTTAAAATTCATAGACATGGTTTTTCTCCTTTGTGAGCGGGCAAGCGCCCGCAGTATCATTTTTTACAGGGCAAAGTTGCCGTTGACGAACACGGGAATCTCGCGCCCGTCTTTCGTCGTGCCGATGATGGAAAGGTCAGCGGTGCCGACCATGAAGTCAACATGCGTGTTGGAATCATTCAGGCCCGCGGCCTTGAGCTCTTCCTTGCTCATGGCCTCGCCGCCCTTGACGCACTCGGGGTACGCCTCACCGAAGGCGAGGTGGCAGGCCGCATTTTCGTCGAAGAGCGTGTTGTAGAAGAGAATCTTCTGGTTCGAAATGGGACTGTCGTAGGGAACGAGTGCGACCTCGCCGAAATACGCCGCGCCCTCGTCCTCGGCGATGGCGGCTTTCAGAATGTCCTCGCCCTTTTCCGCGTGCGCCTCGACGATCTTGCCATCCTTGATGACGAAGTGGAAGTTTTCAATGATGTTGCCGTTGTGCACGAGCGGCAGGGCTGCGTAAACGACGCCGTCAATGCCGTCTCTGAGCGGGGCGGTGAAGACCTCCTCCGTCGGCATATTGGCGACGAACGGAAAGCCTGCGCGGCTGGTGTTGTCGCCGCCGGCCCAGACGTGCGTCTCGGGGAGCTTGATGTTGAGGCTCGTGCCGAGGGAGTTCTGGTAATAGAGCGAGGTGAAGTGCAGCTCGTTGAGCTTTGCGATGCGGCTTTTGAGCAGCGCGACGTGCTCGCGCCAGCGCGCGACGGCGTCGCCCTTGCCGCTGATGCGGACGGAGGTGAAGATCGCGTCCCAGAGCTTGTCCATCGCCTCCTGCTCGGGAAGAGCGGGGAAGACCTTCTTCGCCCAGCTCGGAATGGGGACGGATGCGACGCACCAGGGGCAGGCATTGGACATTACGGCGCTTACGTAAGGCTGGATGGCCGTCTCGCTGCGGCTCGCGCGCGTCAGGCGGTCGGGGTCTACGCCGAGCAGCGCCTCAGGATCACGGGCGGAGATATTGAGAAATGCTGCGCCCTCGTCAGCATAGCCGTTGAGCATTTCTGCCTGCCAGGCGGGAAAGACGTCGAACACGGAGTCATCCGCGCGCAGAAAGCGCTCGCGTTCAAGAAAATCATCCGACCAGCGCATCACGACTTCGCAGCAGCCGACATTATAGGCAGCGGCGGCGCACAGGCGTGCAAAATACGCGCACTCGACCGGGCAGCGGATCACGACGGCCTGGCCCTTCTGCACATTCAGGCCCACTTCGATGAGCAGCTTTGCATATTCTCTGAGTTTTTCTTCCATGAAGATCCTCCTCAAAAAGAAGGGCGGCTGTGCGTGGCACAGCCGCCCTTTACTGTTGCACAATGCCATACAACTTGCATCATAACACAGTTCATGCGCGATTGAAAAGAGTTTTTCGTATTTTTATCAGATTCCGAGAAGAAGCGAGGCAAAGTTGAAGTAGATCATCAGCGAGATGGCGTCCACGACCGTCGTGATGAACGGCGAGGCCATGACCGCGGGGTCGAAGCCGATCTTCTTGGCGAGCAGCGGCAGCGTGCAGCCGACGACCTTGGCTGCAAACACCGTGACCACGAGCGTCAGGCAGATGACGAGCGCGACCGTGATGGTGATGGGATTGCCGAAGATCATCTTGTCGACGAGCATGAGCTTGACGAAATTCGCTGCGGCAAGCGTGGCGCCGCAGACGACCGCCACGCGGATCTCCTTCCAGATGACGCGGAAGAGGTCGGAAAATTCGATCTCGTCGAGCGAGATGCCGCGGATGACCGTGACGCTCGCCTGTGAGCCGCAGTTACCGCCCGTGTCCATCAGCATCGGGATATAAGCCGTCAGAATGGCGAACGCGCTGAGCGCGTCTTCAAAGCGGGCGATGATCTGGCCGGTGAACGTGGCCGAGACCATCAGAAGCAGCAGCCAGGGGATACGGGACTTGTACGTATCCCAGACGCTCGTCTTGAGGTATGGCTTATCCGTCGGCAGCATAGCCGCCATCTTTTCGATATCCTCGGTCGTCTCCTCTTCCATGACGTCGATGGCGTCGTCGACCGTGATGATGCCGACGAGGCGGTCTTCCTTGTCGACGACCGGAAGGGCGATGAAGTTGTACTTCGAGAAGGTCTGCGCAACGTCCTCTTTATCCTCGAGCGTGGAGACAGAGATGACGTGCGTCTCCATGATCTCGTCGATGGTGTCGTCCTCGTCGGAGAGGAGGATCGTTCGCAGCGAGACGATGCCCTGCAGCTTGCGCGCCGGATCGACGACATAGCAGACGTTGATGGTCTCTTTGTCCGTACCGGTGCGGCGGATACGCTTGAGCGCGTCCTCGACGGTCATATCGCGCTTTAAGTCGACAAACTCCGTCGTCATCAGCGCGCCCGCGCTGTCGTCGGGGTATTTGAGAATTTCATTGATGCTCTTGCGCGTGTCGGGGTCCGCGTGCTTTAAGATGCGCTTGACGACGTTCGCGGGCATTTCCTCCACGATGTCGACCGCATCGTCCAGATACAGCTCGTCAAGGACCTCTTTGAGCTCGGTGTTCGAAAAGCCGCGGATCAGCATCTCCTGCGCGTCGGGATCGAGCTCGACGAACACCTCCGCCGCGGGCTCTTTGGGAAGGAGCCGGAACAAAAGGGGAATGCTGTCCTCGTCCAAATCTTCAAAAAGCGAGGCGATATCCGCGGGCTCCAGGTCTGCAAGCAGGTCGCGCAGCGCGGTATATTGTTTTCGCTTGAGCAGATCCTCGATTCTTTCCAGCAGTTCGTCGCGCATTTCTTCAAAGCCGACCATACCGACTCCTCCTTTCTGAAGATAGTGCCAAATCAAAGTGTTCAGGTGAATTTTGCGATAAAAAAATCCCCCATATCCTGCGTCCGGCGACGCGGCTATGGGAGCGACAATCAAGAAACACCCGCCCCTGGCGAGAAGTTTCCTTACCGTTCAAGCTTTAGCATCACGAGGCGGTGAAACTGCATTAGATGGCACCTTGCTTTCGATGCAACCTGTTCAAACCCTCTCATAGTGTCTCCACTACTCCGCGGCAGCAGTCCGTATCCTTGTGGTAGCCTTACCTACCGGACGATGTATGAACTTAACGGCACTATATTATGCACATTTTCCCGTGCTGTCAACCCCTTTTCCGGCTTTATTTCTGTAAAAAGTATGTCATGGCACGCGTTTCTGCTTCCCTTTCGAATTGGACTGTGCTATACTACATAAATTGAAGAGAAATCGACTTTTGAGGAGGTGAGCATCGCCCTTGCAGCAGTATCTTGACCGGCACCGCTTTTTGAAAGGCATCTACCTGATGGTCAGGCGGTACTTCGATCATCATGTCGGCCGCGACAGTGCGGCACTCACATACTACCTTTTGTTTGCGCTTTTCCCGCTTTTGATCTTTTTGAGCAACTTAGTCGGCATCATGTCCGTGGATATCAGCGGCTTTCTGTATGAAATTCGCGCATTCATCCCGCAGGAGGCGCTTGACATCATCGAGCAGTACCTTATTTACGTCGGACGCGACTCCAGCCCGCGCCTGCTCTGGTTCTCGCTCGTTTTTTCGATCTATTTCCCGTACCGTGCGGCGGCCTCGCTGATGGGCTCTGTCCGGCGGGCCTACGGCGAGCACCGGCCCACGCAGTTTGCGCGTTATCAGATCAAGCTCCTGCTCTACACGCTGAGCCTCATCCTGATGATCGTGCTGTCGATCGGCCTTTCCGTCGTCGGCGGGCGGGTGCTGAACTACGTGTCGAGCCACCTGTCGGCCTATATCACGCTGAGCGACGGCTTTATCCGCCTGTGGTCGAGCCTGCGCTTTGTTATCATCGGCGGCATCGTATTCTTCCCCATCGCGATGATGTACGGCCTTGCGCAGGAGTCGCACCGGATGAACCGTATCTGGCCGGGCGCGGTGTTCTCGCTCGTGATGTGGCTCGTATTGTCATTCCTTTTTTCGTATTATGTTGAAAACATCGCGCGCTACTCCGTCATTTACGGCACGCTCGGCGCGGTGATCGTATTGCTTTTGTGGCTGTATCTCGCCTCGGTCATGCTGATCATGGGGGCGGAATTCAACAGCGTTTTGATGGTGCTGCGTAAGCAGCACACGGCGGAAGCCGAAGAGAATTTAGGAGAAACACAGAAATGAAAATCATCATTGTCGGTATCGGTAAGGTCGGCTACGCCATCGCCGAGCAGATGACGGGCGAAAACCACGATCTGGTCGTCATCGACCGCAACAACGCCGTGCTCGACCACGTTGACTCCATGCTCGACGTCATGTGTGTGGAGGGCAACGGCGCGAGCGCCAGCGTCCTTTTGGAGGCGGGCGTGCGCGAGGCGGACCTTCTCATCGCCGTTTCGGAAAACGACGAGGTCAACCTCATCTGCTGCCTGATGGCGAAAAAGCTCGGCGCGAAGCACACGGTCGCCCGCGTACGCAACCCCGAGTATTTCCGCGATGCACCGATCCTGCGCCGCGAGATCGGGCTTGATATGATCATCAACCCCGAAAATGCCGCCGCGCAGGAAATTTCGCGCATTCTGCGCGTGCCGTCTGCGTTCAGCGTGGAGACGTTTGCCCGCGGACTTGTCGAGCTCATCGGCTTTCAGACCGAAGAGGGCGACAGCCTTGTCGGCAAGTCCCTCATCGACTACAACCGCGAAAATCCCAACAGCATCCTCATGTGCGCGGCCAAGCGCGGGGAAGAGGTCATCGTGCCGAACGGCTCGTTCGTCCCGCAGACGGGCGACCGCGTGTACGTCATCGGCACGCCCGCGGAGACGACGCGCGTGCTGCGCTCGATGGGCAGGGCCATGGCGCCCATCCGCCGCGTGAGCATCCTTGGCGGCAGCCGCATCGCACAGTACCTTGCCTGGGTGCTCACCGACATCGGCACGCACGTGACGATCGTGGAAAAAGGACGAGGCCAAATGTCTCACGCTCGCGGAAAAGCTGCCGAAAGTCACCGTCATCCACGGCGACGGCACGGATCACAACCTGCTCGAGTCCGAGGGCATTTTCCACTGCGACGCGTTCATCGCTGTGACGGACCGCGATGAGGAAAACCTCCTCATGGCGCTCACGGCCAAGCGCTACGGCGTGAAAAAGGTCGTGCCGAAGATGTCGCGCATGGGGTATCTCGACATCGTGAACCTCACGGGCCTCGACACGGTCATCTCGCCCAAGGCCATCATTGCAAGCCAGATCTCAAGTTACGTCCGCGGCCTTGCCAACTCGCAGGGCAGCGCGGTGGAGAGCCTGCACTATATCCTCGGTGGCGCGATCGAGGCGGTCGAATTCACCGCGACGAGTGCCACGCACTTTCTCGACCGGCCGCTCAGCGACCTGCATTTTCGAAACGGCCTGCTCGTTGCGGCCATCGTGCACAACGGCCGGATGGAGATCCCGAACGGTCATTCCCAGATCCATGCGGGCGACCGCGTGATCGTGGTGGCGAAAAAGCTCTTTTTGCAGGACCTCAACGATATTCTCGGCTGATGTGCCGGCTGCTTGCGGCAAGGAAGTTTCATTATGAACCAAAATCTTATTCTCAGAATCGTGGGCGTCATTCTCTGTATCGAGGCGCTTTGTATGATCCCGCCGCTGCTGCTGAGCGTGTTCGACGGTGGTGTTGACCAGAGGGCCTTTTTGTACGCGCTGCTTATCTGCGGCGGCGTGGGAGTGCTGCTCTCGCTCATCCGCGCGGACAACGCGCGGCTCCAGACGCGCGACGGCTTTGTCTGCGTGGCACTGTGCTGGATCGCGCTGAGCGTGTTCGGCGCGCTGCCGTATTTTTTCAGCGGCAGCTGCAGCTTTATCGACGCCATTTTCGAGACCGTCTCCGGCCTGACGACGACCGGCGCGTCCATCTTCCCGTCGCCTGCGTCGCTGCCGCAGGGCATCCAATTCTGGCGCGCGCTCACGCAGTGGATGGGCGGCATGGGTATCCTCGTTTTGATGCTGGCGCTGCTGCCCAAGCTCAGCGAGGGCAGCGTGAACCTGATGAAAGCGGAATCCCCAGGCCCCATCAGCACAAAGCTCCGCCCCCGCACGGGTGAGACGGCGCGCATCCTGTACCGCATCTATATTGCGCTCACCGTGGCGGAGGCGCTGCTGCTGCGCATTGCGGGCCTCCCGCTGTTCGATGCGATCACCACGGCGCTGACGACGATCTCTACCGGCGGCTTTTCCATCCGGGATGCGAGCATCGCGTATTATCAGTCGCATCTTGTCAATTGGATCCTCATTTTCTTCATGTTTGCCGCAAGCGTGAACTTTACGCTCCTCTACCTCTGCGTGACGCGCCGCTTCCGCGAGGCGCTCAAGAGCGAGGAGCTGCGCGTTTACTCGCTGGTCGTGGTCGGCGCGTCGGCGATGATCGCGGCGGACCTGATCGTGCGCACGGGGCGCGACATCGGCTCGGCCATCGAGAATGCGGCCTTTCAGGTAACAACGCTCATTTCAACGACCGGCTACTGCACGGAGGATTTTGACCTCTGGCCGCAGTTCTGCCGCTGTATCCTCGTGCTGGTGATGCTTTTCGGCGGCTGCGCGGGCTCTACGGCGGGCGGCGTCAAGGTCTCGCGCATCGTGCTTTTGTGCAAGTCGCTGCGGCGTGATCTGCGGCGCGTGATGCACTCGCGCGAGGTGCGCCCCATCACGCTCGACGGACATCGCGTGACGGAGGAGACCGTCTCGTCCGTTTCGGTCTTCTTCTTCACCTATATCTCGATTTTGCTGCTTGGCACGCTGATTTTGTCGCTTGACAACATCGACTTTACCGCGGCGTTCACCGCCTCGCTCACGGCCATCAGCAACGTGGGCCCGGGCCTTGGCGCAGTGGGACCGACATGCAACTTCGGCTTCCTCTCCGGCATCAGCAAGCTCACGATGAGCGCCATCATGCTGCTCGGCCGTCTTGAGATCATGCCGCTGCTTGTCCTCTTAATGCCCTCTGTCTGGCGCAGAAAATAAAAGAAAATCAAAAAGGGTGGATCGCAATTTTGCAATCCACTCTTTTTGAAAAGGATTCGCTGCGCTTCGTGCCTTGCCGCTCGCAGCGCGGCTGCGACACACGCTCCGCGCAAAGAGTAAATTCCGACGCGCCTGTCGTCGGAATTTACGATCAAACAGATTTCGCGCCTGCGGACGCGAAACTCTGCGAGGCGGTTCGCCTCCATTTTAGCAGCAGGGCCGAGTTTGTGATGACAAGCACGCTGCCTGCGTTATGGACCAGCGCGCCGACAACAGGGTTCAGTGTGCCGGTGATGGCGAGCACGATGGCGATGAAGTTGAGCGTGAGCGAGAATGTTATATTGAGCTTGATGGTGCGCATCATGCGCTTGGAGAGCGCGATGAGGTGCGGCAGCTCCGTGACTTCTCGTCGACGAGCGCGATATCCGCGGCGTCCACGGCGATGTCGCTGCCCACGCCGCCCATTGCGATGCCGACATCGGCGGCCTTGAGCGCGGGCACGTCGTTCACGCCGTCGCCGATCATGCAGACCTTATCGCCCGCGGCCTGATAGGCGCGGATATGGACGAGCTTTTCGATGCCCGCGCGGGCGCGGGCGACGGTCAGCTCTTCGAGAAGACCGCCGAGCTGCATGATGAACGCGACCTCACCCGCGGCGAAGTCTTCGCCGATGCAGACCGACGCGATCGGCGCGAGCGAGACGAGCACGTCTGCCTTGATGTCGAACGCCGTGACAAGGCCGATGACGGCCTCTAAAATGATGGGGATGCCGCAGAGGATGATCGCGGCCCACAAGGCGTCGAACGGCAAGGGGACGAGATCAAAAATGCTGACGATCAACGCGATGCCGGAGATCACGAGCAGTGCGATATCTTTTTTTGCGCCGCCCAGCTCTGAAAAATGCTCCAGCTTTTCCATTGCCAGTTTCACGGAAGCGACTCCTTTCTGTACCATAGGGGGTATGGGCTTATTATACATATGGGGGTATAGGCTATAAAGCGCGCAAAAAGAGAGAAGCAGCACAAAACTGCTTCTCTTCTTTCGTGCAATTCTACTGAAAACGGGCGCGTGAGAGGGTTTATCTCCTGCTCAGCCCATGTTCGAAAAGCGCTCGACCGCCTTCGTAAAGTTCTCAATCGTTTTGTCCGCGTCGCCGTGCTCGATGCCGTCGCGCACGCAGTGCTTGATGTGCCCCTCGAGAACGACCTTGCCGCAGCCGTGCAGCGCGGATTTGGCCGCATTGATCTGCGCAAGAATATCCTCGCAGGGGACGTCCTCGTCCACCATGCGGTCGATGGCCTGCACCTGACCGATGATCTTTTTGAGCCGACGGTGCAGATTGTCGGCGTCCATACACTGTTTCATCGTTTGGCCTCCATACCTGTTGGGGTATCTGCATTGTACACTCTGCGCCGCGATTTTGCCAATATGCGCTGCCGCGCCGGTTTTGTGCGCCTTTGGCGAAAAAATGGCGTTTTGCGGCAATTTTCTCTTCCTCCGCGGTGTTGCAGAGCATAAAAAAGTGTGATAGGATATATTAGAAATAGTATGACCGGCGGCCATATTGCCGTCGGAGCGATTTTGAGGTAGCCGAATGAAGAAAAGCGACAAAACACCCAAGCAGACCCACCGCCGCGCGGACCCGAACGTCATGGGCCTCCACGCGGATGTGGTGGAGCAGAATATCACCGAGACGCTGGAAACGAACTACATGCCCTACGCGATGTCCGTCATCGTCTCGCGTGCCATTCCGGAGATCGACGGCTTCAAGCCCTCGCACCGAAAGCTCCTTTACACGATGTACAAGATGGGGCTTCTCACCGGCGCGCGCACGAAGAGCGCGAACATCGTCGGACAGACGATGCGGCTTAAACCCCCCATGGCGACGCCGCCATCTACGACACGATGGTGCGCCTTTCCAAGGGCTACGGCGCGCTGCTGCACCCGTTCGTCGATTCGAAGGGTAACTTCGGTAAGGTCTATTCGCGCGACATGGCGTGGGCGGCCAGCCGATACACCGAGGCGAAGCTCGCGCCCATCTGCGCCGAACTCTTCCGCGACATCGACTCTGACACCGTTGATTTTGTCGACAACTACGATAACTCGATGAAAGAGCCGGCGCTGCTGCCAACAACGTTCCCGAATATCCTGGTCTCGGCCAACCAGGGCATCGCGGTCGGCATGGCGAGCCAGCTGTGCGGCTTTAACTTGGGCGAGGTCTGCGACACGACGATCGCCTTTTTGAAAAATCCCGAGGTGCGCATCAGCGAAACGCTGCTCGCGCCCGACTTCCCGACCGGCGGCGAGGTCCTGTACGACCCGCGCGCCATCGAGGACATCTACAACACCGGCCGCGGCGGCGTAAAGGTGCGCGCCCGCTGGCGCTACGACAAAAAAGATCTCATCGAAATTTATGAAATTCCCTACACCACCACGACCGAGGCCATCATGGACAAGGTCGCCGAGCTCATCAAGGCGGGCAAGGTCAAGGAAATTTCCGACATGCGTGACGAGACCGACCTCTCCGGCCTCAAGCTGACGATCGACTTAAAGCGCGGTGCCGACCCCGACAAGCTGATGCAGAAGCTCTTCAAGGCGACGACACTGCAGGATACGGCGTCGTGCAACTTCAACGTCCTGATCGGCGGCATGCCGCGCGTGATGGGCGTGCGCGAGCTTTTAGACGAGTGGTGCGCGTGGCGCACCGAGAGCGTCAAGCGCCGCGTGTACTTCGTGCTCAAAAAGCGGCAGGACAAGCTGCACCTCTTAAAGGGCCTTAAAAAGATCCTGCTCGATATCGACAAGGCCATCAAGATCATCCGCGAGACGGAGGAGGAGGCCGACGTGGTGCCGAACCTGATGATCGGCTTCGGCATCGACCAGGTGCAGGCGGAATACGTCGCGGAGATCAAGCTGCGCAACATCAACCGCGAGTATATCCTGAAGCGCGTGGAGGAGACGGCATCGCTCGAGGCGGAGATCGAAGACCTTGAGGATACGCTTGCGCGCCCGTCGCGCATCCGCAAGATCATCGTCAGCGAGCTTGAGGACGTGCGCAAAAAGTACGCCGAGCCCCGCCGCACCGGCATCCTCTACGACTATGCCGAGGACGCCGAGAGCGAGGAGGACGCCATCGAGGACTATCCCGTGACGCTGTTTTTGTCGCAGCACGGGTACTTTAAAAAGATCACGCCGCAGTCGCTGCGCATGTCCGGCGAGCAGAAGTTCAAGGAGGACGACGCGCTCAGCATGAGCGTGGAGAGCTCCAACGCCGCCGAGCTGATGTTCTTCACCGATAAGGCGCAGGTCTACAAGACGCGCGCGAGCGACTTTGCCGACGGCAAGGCGAGCCAGCTGGGCGACTACCTGCCCGCCAAGCTCGGCATGGACGAGGGCGAGAGCGTCATGGGCATGGTGCTGCCGGGCGACTACAGCGGCTATATGATCTTCTTCTTTGAAAACGGTAAGGCCGCAAAGGTCGAGCTGTCCGCCTACAAGACGACCTCGAACCGCCGCCGCCTGACCGGCGCTTACAGCGACAAGAGCCCGCTCAAAGCGCTGTTGCATCTCAAGGAAGACCGCGAGATCGCCGTCTATTCGACAGAGCCGCGCGTGCTGATCGTCAACACGGCGCTTCTTGGTGTGAAGACGACGCGCACGACGCAGGGCGTCGCGCTTTTGACGCTCAAAAAGAAGTACGTGCTCGACACGGTGCGCTTCCCGGAGGAGACCGGCATCACCGACCTTGCCCGCTACCGCGGCCGCAGCATTCCCGCGACGGGCGCGCTGCTCAAGACGGAGGACAGCGACGACAAGCAGCTCTCGCTGATTTGACGTCGGAAGCCTGAGAGAAACATATGAGGGGAGAAAATTTATGAAAAATAAAAAACTGCGCGAGCAGGTGAAAAGCTATATCATTGTCACGCTTGCCTGCGTGCTGTATGCCTTGTCGTTCGATTGGTTCTATGCACCGAATGGCTTTACGGTCGGCGGCTTTACGGGTATTTCGCAGATCATTAACTTTTTTGCACCCATTCTGCCGGTCGGTACGATGGTCATCGTGCTCAATGTGCCGCTTTTTATCGTGGGACTTAAAAAATTCGGCTTCGCATTTTTGTGCAAGTCCATCTACACGATGACGCTGAGCTCCATTTTGATCGACGTTGTCGCGGCCATCCACGAGTTTGCGCCCATGGACCCGCTGCTTGCGTGCCTGTACGGCGGCGTGACGCTCGGCATCGCCTCGGGACTTTTATTCCGCGAGGAGACGACGACGGGCGGCTCGGAGCTCGGCGCGTGGATCGTGCGGTCGCACGTTGAACGGCTGTCAATCGGCAACATCTGCCTCGGCATCGACCTGACGATCATTCTGATCTACGCCGCGGTGTTCCACAGCCTCAACAACGCGCTCTACGGCGCGCTCGCGCTCTATATCACGACGAAGGTGCTCGATCTGGTCGTCTACGGTCAGAACACGGCGAAGGTCGCCTACATCATCAGCGACAAGTATGAGGAGATCATGCAGGAGATGCTGCGGCGCGACATGGGCGTGACGCTCCTGAACGGCAAGGGCGGCTACACGGGCGCGGAGCGTCCGCTGCTGTTCTGTGCCATCCGCAAGAAGGAAGCGGTTTCGATCAAGCGCTATATCAAGGAGCTCGACCCCGACGCCTTTTTCATCGTCTGCGACGCGAGCGAGGTGCTCGGTGAGGGCTTTGGCGAATACGACCCGCAGGGCCTCTAAGGATATCAGGATACAAGGAGGAAGCAGGAATGGATCTTACGACGGTGGAGAAGAATCTCAAAGAGCGCGGCTTCAAGGTGTCCGCCTTCGCGACGGCGAAGGAAGCGGCGGACTATCTGAACGCGCAGATCGACGGAGAGAGCGTGTCGTTCGGCGGCAGCATGACGCTCTCTCAGATGGGGCTTTTTGAAAGCCTCGGCAAGCACAACAAGATGTTCAGCCACTGGAACGTGCCCGACGGCATGAACGCTGCCGAGGTGCTCAAAAACGCCTCGACGTGCGACAACTACCTGCTCTCGGCCAACGGCCTTGCCGAAACGGGCGAGATCATCAACATCGACGGGACGGGCAACCGTGTGTCCTCGTCGCTCTATGGCCACAAGAGGGTGTGGTTCGTCGTCGGCAGCAACAAGATCGCGCCGACCTATGACGAAGCGCTCTGGCGCGCCCGCAACATTGCTGCACCGAAAAACGCGCAGCGCCTCGGCGTGAAGACGCCGTGTGCCGTGAACGGCGACCGCTGCTACGACTGCAAGAGCCCGCAGCGCATCTGCCGCGGTCTTGTCGTGCTGTGGGAGGCCATCCGCAGCTGCGAGACCGAGGTCGTGCTCGTCGACGAGCCGCTTGGCTACTGAGAAAGAGAGATTTCGCCCAAAAGGAGGGAGCGCCGTGCGCAAAAAGTTCATTCCGCTTTCGCTGGCGCTCTGCCTGACGCTCTCGGGCTGCGGCGGCAACGTCGTGCTTGAGCGTTCTTACAGCGTCTCCACGCCACACAGCGAGGTCTACTGGGAAAACGAGGGTGCGGACACCCTGCGCGCCGACAGCTATCAGGACCTCGTCAACGCACTGCTGCTGCTCCTTGGCGAGCACAGCGAGGAAGGTGTCGTGCGTATTTACAGCGAGGAAGACGCCGCGGCCATGGCCGAGCAGGCCTGCAAGGAGGTGCAGGAGGAGACGGCGCTGGGCGCGTATCTTCTTGACTACATCAGCTACACCGACACGCAGGAGCGCGCCTATTACGAGATGCACGTGCGCCTCGGCTACCGCCGCACGGCGGAGGAGCAGGCGGGCATTGTCACCGCGACGAGCACCGAGGCGCTGCCTGACCTTCTGCGCCTGACGGCGCGCGAGGGTTCGCTCAGCCGTATCGCCGTGCGCTTCACGTACTTCACCGCGGACCGTGACGGCATCCGCGACATGGTACGATCTGTGCAGGAGGAGGTCGACACCGGCTTTACTGAGCCGTGGCAGGTGAACTTCTACCCCGATACCGACGATGTCGGCATTGTCGAGGTCGTGCTGCGGGAAGCGTAAAAAAGGATAAAAAAAGAGCCTGAACAAAAGCGTTCAAGCTCTTTTTGTGCTTTATAGGGGAGAGGGAAAACGTTAGGAGAGGATCGCGCGGTCGTTGGCGAACTCGTCGCCGCTGGCCTTCGTGAACTGCTCAAGAAGATCGGGCAGCTTCTTCTTCTCCTCGCCCGCAATGTCGAGGATGACGTGGCCGTCGTGCAGCATGATGAGGCGGTTGCCGTACTGAATGGCATCGCGCATGTTGTGCGTGATCATCAGCGTGGTGAGCTGGCCCTCGCGCACGATGCGGTCGGTGAGCTCCATGACCTTGGCGGCGGTCTTCGGGTCGAGTGCCGCGGTGTGCTCATCGAGCAGCAGCAGCTTGGGGCGCTTGAGCGTTGCCATCAGCAGCGTGAGCGCCTGGCGCTGGCCGCCGGAGAGCGTCGAGACCTTCGTGGTCAGGCGGGACTCAAGGCCGAGGCCGAGACCGCCGAGCAGCTCGCGGTACTGCTCCTTTTCTTCTTTCGTCACGCCCCAGGAAAGACCGCGGCGCTGGCCGCGGCGGGCGGCGAGGGCGAGGTTCTCTTCGATCCACATCGAGGGGGCGGTGCCCATCATCGGGTCCTGAAACACGCGGCCGAGCCGCGCGCTTGTGCTCGGGCAGGTTCGTGACGTCGCGCCGTCGATGATGACCTTGCCGGAGTCGACAAAGAACGTGCCGGCGGTGGCGTTGAGCATCGTGGACTTGCCCGCGCCGTTGCCGCCGATGACGGTGACGAAGTCGCCGTCGTTCAGGGTCAGACTCAGGCCGTTGAGCGCGGACTTGGCGTTGACCGTACCGGGGTTAAAGGTTTTGCAGATGTTGTAAGCTCAAGCATGGCGCGATTCCTCCTTTTTGGCTTTTCCATGGAACATCTTGCTCTTCCAATAGGGGATGGCGAGGAAGAGTGCCACAATCAGCGCCGTGATGAGCTTTAAGTCGTTGGTGTTCAGACCGAGCTGCAGCACGATCTGGAGCACGATGTAGTAGATCACAGCGCCGATGGACACAGCCAGAAGCTTGAGGCCGAAGTTCGTGAAGCTTGCCGAAGATGACCTCGCCGATGATAACGGCGGCAAGGCCAATGACGATCGCGCCGCGGCCCATGTTGATGTCCGCTCGCGCCCTGAAACTGTGCGAGCAGCGCGCCGGAGAGGGCGACAAGACCGTTCGAAAGCATGAGGCCAAGCACGATATTCGCGTTCGTATTGATGCCCTGTGCGCGCGCCATGTTCTGGTTCGCGCCGGTCGCGCGCAGCGCGCTGCCGCTTCTCCGTGCCGAAGAACCAATACAGGAGCGCGATGACCGCGGCTGTGAAGAGAAGCAGCAGCGGCAGGGGATTGTTCATCGAGAGCTCGCGCACATAGCGCTGCGAAAGCAGCAGCGGATATTTATCAACGCTGAGTGCCTGGTTGGCCTTGCTGTCCATGATGCGCAGATTAATCGAATACAGCGCAAGCTGCGTCAGGATACCGGCCAGGATGGCGGGAATACCGCAGCGGTGTGGGAACAGACCCGTGACGAGGCCTGCCAGCATACCGGCGAGCATCGCGCACAGCAGGGCGATCCAGGGATTGAAGCCGCCGCGGATCAGCATGACGCAGACAGCGCCGCCGGTTGCCAGCGAGCCGTCGACGGTCAGGTCCGCCACGTCGAGAATGCGGAAGGTGATGTAGACGCCGATGGCCATAATGCCCCAGGAGACCCTGTGCGGCAGCGCCGGGCAGGGCGTTCATCAGCGACGAAAGAAAACTCATGGGTTCTCTCCTCCTATCTCTTGTTGAGGCAGGAACGGGCTAAGCCCGTCCCTGCCTGCGGGGGGATGTGATCAGATTACTCTTCGATGGCAGTGTAGCCGTCGAGAGGCTCGATGCCGAGCTGGTCGCAGATGGAGGCGTTGTACTTCGGGGTCGCCTCGGTGTACTCAACGGGCATCTCGGAGATATTGGCCTCGCCCTTCAGGATCTTCGCGGCCATCTTACCGGTGGTCACGCCGAGGTCATAGTAGCTGATGGAGAGCGTCGCGACGCCGCAGCCGCGGCAGAGGCCCTCTTCGCCGCAGATCGCGGGAACGCCCGCGGGAATCAGAACGTTTGCGATGGCCTCGGTGTTGGAAGCGGCGGTGTTGTCGGTCGGGATGTAGACGACGTCGGAGTAGTCAGCAGCGGACTGCGTGACGGAAGCGACGTCGTTACTGTCGGTAAAGGCGAATTCCTCGCAGGTCACGCCCTGGGCCTCGAGCGCCTTGCGCACCTCTCCGATCTGGTAGCGGGAGTTGGGCTCGGCGGAGCAGAACAGCAGGCCGACCGTCTTGGCCTCGGGGAACCACTCGGTGATCATGTTGGCCTGAGCCTCGAGGTCAGCGAGGTCGGAGTGCCGGAGACGTTGCCGCCGACCGTGCCGTTGAAGTCGTCAATATCAAGAGCAACGCCGTAAGCGGTGATGGAAGTGCCGAGGATGGGAATGTCGCTCGTGGCGGCAGCGGCGGCGGTCAGCGCGCCGGTGGCGTTCGCCATGATGAGGTCGACGCCCTCGGAAACGAAGCCGTTGACGATGGTGGAGCAGTTGGCGTTGTCGCCGGAAGCGTTCTTGTTCTGGAATTCGACCTGGCCGGGCAGCGCCTCATTCAGCGCGTCGATGAAGCCCTGGGTGGCAGCGTCGAGTGCCTCGTGCTGCACGAGCTGGCAGATGCCGACGGTGTACTTCGTGCCTTCGCCGTCGGTGCTGCCCTGATTGTCGTCCTGTGCGGCCTTATCGCCGCAGCCGGTCAGACCCACGCTCAGGCTGAGAACGAGGGCAAGAGAGGCAACAAGAGAAATGATGCGTTTGGTGTTCATGCTTTTTTTCCTCCAATTTTTATTTCTCGCTGATAACAATAAAACCCGCTGTAAGGACTTGTGGTCCATACGGCGGGTTCCTTGACTCAACTCTTTTTGAAGTGACCTTCAAGTGTTGGTTCGAAAGACCTTTCAGCTACGGGCATCACAAATCGCTCTTACCTTGTCCTTAAAGTAAAAGTAAGAGTAATAGTAAAAGCGATATGCAACGTTGCTTACAACAGTCTTCATCACTCAAGCTCCAAGTCCTTTCAAAAAGGATGGTAGTAATATAGCACACACAAAAATGGCCGTCAATAGCATTTTTATCCAAAAAACACCATTTATGTAGGAATTTGGCAGGGCACAGCACCGAAAAGCATGCTATTTACATTAGGAAGCGGCATGGGTGTGCTCGCAAAGCTCATTGATCTTCTGCTGTAAGCCCTTGAAATCCTCAAACGACTCGGGCCTGCGGCGCGGATCGCGCAGCAGTGCCGCAGGGTGATACACGGCCATCATCTGAAAGCCGTTCTTTTCGAACCACTGCCCATGCTCACGCGTGATCTTGAAGTCGGGCTTGATGATGCGCATGGCCGCGATGCGTCCGAGACAGACAATAATCTTGGGCCGCAGCAGCGCGACCTGACGGCGAAGATAGCCGATGCAGGCGTCCTGCTCCACGCCGAGCGGGTCGCGGTTTTCCGGCGGGCGGCACTTGACGATGTTGGCGATATACACATCGTCGCGCTTGAGGCCGATGATCTCAAGCATGTCGTCGAGCAGATGACCGGCCCTGCCGACGAATGGCACGCCCTGCGCATCCTCGTTCGCGCCGGGGCCTTCGCCGATGAATAAAACTTCAGCATTCTGATTGCCGACGCCGAAGACGACGTTCGTGCGCGTCTCCCACAGCGAGCATTCGCGGCAATTTTTGCAGTCGTGTTCCAGAGCTTCCCAGGTATCAGGCATAGTTGTGTTCTCCTGTCGATTTTTTGTCATTTTACCATGATTCGCCGCGCTTTGCAACGCGCGCGGCACGCATTTTTCCATCTGCGCGGGCCATACTGAAAAAAACGGACGCGGAGGAAGAAATGGAACATATCTGGTACTGGTTTGCTTACAGCTTTTTGGGCTATTGCTTGGAAAAGCTCTTCGCCGCAGCGACAAGCTCGAGCCACCGGCTGCGGCGGTGCTTCGTGTTCCTGCCGCTGTGTCCGGTGTACGGCTTTGCAATGGTCACGATTTTATTGCTGGGGGCGGAAAAGCTCCCCGGCGCGTGGGAGCAGATCTTGCTCGGTATGCTCGCGGCGACGGCGATGGAATACGCCGTGCACTGGGGCTATGAAAGGCTGTTTCAAGTGCAGTTCTGGGATTATTCTTCGACCAAATGCGACGTGAACGGCCGCATCTGCCTGCCGTTTTCCATCTGCTGGGGAATATTGTCGATGCTCGCCGTGCGGTATGTGCAGCCGGTTCTGGAGGGCTATGCCGCACTGCTTCCAGAGTGGGCCGCGGCGCTGGCGGTGTTCCTCGTCACGCTTGACGGCATCCTGACCGCGCGCGTCCTGCTCACGACGCACGATATCGACGCTTTGACGCCGCGAACGTTGCTACGAAGTAAAAGAAGGCGAACCGCCTGACGGTTCGCCTTCCTGACTTTATTCATAAATGTTTTTCGATCCAGCTCCACAGGTCGTTATAGACCACGGCACGGCAGTCTTCGTTCAGAATCTCGTGCCGCAGGCCCTTGTAGAGCTTCAGCTCCACGTCGCGCACGCCGGCGCGGCGGAAGGCCTCGTATGCGCGCTTGACGCCCTTGCCCATCTCGCCGACAGGGTCCTTGTCGCCGGAGATGAAGAGAATGGGCGTGTTGCGGTTCATCGACGCGATGTTTTTCGGCGTGCTGATGAAGCGGATGCCGCCGAGCATCTCGTAGAAGAGGCCGATGCTCGCCTTCTGACCGCAGAGGGGGTCGGCAATGTAGGCGTCAACATTGTTGTCGCTCGCGCTGAGCCAGTCGACCTCCGTGCGGTTGGGCGCGAACGCCTTGTTGTAAGCACCGAAAGCCAGCGCCTCCACGCGCGGAGAGTGCGCCTTGAAGCTGTGGCGCTTGCCCGCGGCCTTGGCAATGGCGCGCCCGCCCGTGACGATCGCGGGGGACTGGTGCCCCGTGCCCATGATGATGGCGGCGTCGACGGTGCCGGGATAGCGGATGAGATAGGTGCGCGTTAAAAACGAGCCCATCGAGTGGCCCATGAGAAAATAGGGGACATTGGGATATTTTTCCTTCGTGCGGCAGCGCAGGGCGTACATGTCGTCCACAACATGCTTCCAGCCGTCGCGCGGGCCGAAATAGAGCGTGTCGGCGTCCTTCTCGGCGGAAAGGCCGTGGCCGAGGTGGTCGTTCGCCACGACGGCAAAGCCGTGCTCGGTCATGAATTCGGCAAACGGCGCGTAGCGCATGCCGTATTCCGCCACGCCGTGCGCGATCTGTAAAACGCCGATGATCTCACCGCTCTCGGGCGTCCACTCCGCCGCGTGAATGCGCGAGGAGCCGTCCGACGAGGGGAAGTAAAATTCCCTGCAAATAGCCATGGCGCAAAACCCTCCTGCATGATATAATCTTATTCATTAGTATAGCATAAGGCGGTCCAAATGAACAAGGGGGTATCTTCATGCAGCGGTATATTTTAGCGCTCGATCAGGGCACGACCAGCTCGCGCGCCATTCTGTTCGGGCGCGATGGCAGTGTCGGCGGACACGCGCAGCAGCCGTTTCGGCAGTATTATCCGCAGCCCGGCTGGGTCGAGCACGACCCGAACGAGATCTGGGAGAGCGAGCGCGCCGTTGCCGCGCAGGCCTTGCGCGAATCGGGCCTTGGCCGCGCGGTCGCGGCGATCGGCATCACGAACCAGCGCGAGACGACGATTCTTTGGGATCGCGCGACGGGCGAGCCCATCCACAACGCCATCGTCTGGCAGTGCCGCCGCACGGCGGACATCGCGGATGCCCTTCGCGAAAAGCGCGGCGTGAGCGAGCTTGTGGCCGAGAAAACGGGATTGCACATCGACGCCTACTTTTCCGCGACGAAGATCAAGTGGCTGCTCGACCACGTCCCCAGCGCGCGGGAAAGGGCCGAGCGCGGCGAAATTTTATTCGGTACGGTGGAGACATGGCTCATCTGGAGGCTGACGGGCGGCAAGGTCCACGTGACGGACTACTCGAACGCCAGCCGCACGATGCTCTTCAACATCCACACGCTTTCGTGGGATGAAGAGCTCTGCGCGCTGCTGGACATTCCGATGAACATTCTGCCGCGTCCCGTGTCCAACTCCGAAGTCTACGGCACAGTGGCGGAGGGCATCGAAGGGCTCGAAGAGCTCGCGGGCGTGCCGATCTGCGGCGCGGCGGGTGACCAGCAGGCGGCGCTGTTCGGGCAGGGCTGCTACGAACGCGGACAGGCGAAGAACACCTACGGCACCGGCTGCTTCACGCTGATGAACGTCGGCGGCGCGCCGGTGCGCTCGCGCGCGGGACTGGTGACGACGGTGGGCTGGAGCTTAAACGGCGAGACGACCTACGCGCTCGAGGGCAGCGTCTTCAACGCGGGCTCGGCCATTCAATGGCTGCGCGACGAGCTGCAAGTCATTTCGACCTCGCACGAGTGCGACATTCTGGCAGAATCCGTTCCCGACAGCGGCGGCATTTACTTAGTGCCCGCGTTTACGGGCCTCGGTGCGCCGTATTGGGATATGTATGCGCGCGGCTGCGTCGTGGGCATCACGCGCGGCACGACGAAGGCGCACTTCGCCCGCGCAGTGCTCGAATCCATCGCCTATCAGGTCACCGACCTGATGACCGCCATGCGGCAGGACGCCGGCTGCGAGATCTCCCTTCTGCGTGTCGACGGCGGCGCGAGCGTCAGCGATTTGATGATGCAGTTTCAGGCGGATTTGCTGCGCATTCCGGTCGACCGGCCCGCGATGGTCGAGACGACGGCGTTTGGCGCGGCATCGCTCGCGGGTCTGGCCGCGGGTGTGTGGAAGGACTTGGACGAGCTGAGCACGCTCCGGTGCAGCGAGCGCGTCTTCACCCCCGAGCGGGCGCAGTACGAGTGTGAGGAGTTGTACCGCGGCTGGAAGCGCGCCGTCGGCTGCGCGCAGGGCTGGGTCGAGAAAAAGTGAACGCTGTCACAAAAAATTTATACTTTTGTCGTAAATTATCCATTGAAATGAAAGCCCCGGTAGCTTATACTGTCAATAACAAACCCGAGGACACGGTTTGAAAGGAGAAAGTATTATGGCATTTTTCGATAACTTCAGTAAGAAGGTTCAGGACGTCGCGTTCGTGGCGACTGAGAAGGCACAGCAGGTCGCGGCCGTTGCCGGTGAAAAGGCAAATGCCGTTGCCGATAAGGCCAAGACCGAGTATGAGATGGCATCTGAGCGCCGCAGCATGGACAAGAACTACCGCGCCATCGGCGAGTGGTATGTCTCCACGCTCGAGGGTGACGCGCCCGAAGCGGTCGCCGATATCGTCGCGGCCATCAAGGCCTCTCAGGAGAAGCTCGCCGCTTACGAGGCCGCCAAGGCTGAGGCTGCCGCTGCCAAGAAGGCGCAGGAGCCCATCATCAAGGTGACCATCGAGAAGGACGCAGAAGAGAAAGCGCCCGCTGCGGAGAAACCCAAGGAGCCTTCCGAAGCCGAGGAGACCAAGGAGGACTAAATCCTTCCCAATGTGCGGCGCAGCACTGGCTGCGCCGCTTTTTTCCAGCTTAGGGCAAATCTGGTCTGCATAATTTGTTTTGTTTTGACTATATGAATAATACCAGGACGGGATATAATACGGCCAACAACCAAAACAAAGGAGCACCCGATCATGAACGATAAAAAGATCAGAAAGCTTGTCCTTGCCGCACTGCTTGCGGCGCTTGTCTGCGTGGCGACGATGGTCGTGCAGATCCCCTCTCCGATGCAGGGCTATGTGAATCTGGGCGACTGCTTCGTGCTGCTGTCCGGCTGGCTGCTGGGCCCCTGGTATGGCTTTGCGGCGGGCGGCATCGGCTCGATGCTGGCAGACATTTTCCTCGGCTATGCGCACTACGCTCCGGGCACCCTGGTCATCAAGGGCGTGATGGCGCTGGTCGCTGCGCTGATGTATGAAAAGATGGGCCGCACTGCGACCTCCCGCATCGCCGGCGGCGTTGTGAGCGAGATCATCATGGTGCTCGGCTATTTCGGCTACGCTTCTCTCCTGCTGGGCAAGGGCCTTGCCGCTGCGGCAAGCATCCCCGGCAACATCTTCCAGGGTGCGGTCGGCCTCGTGGTCGGCGTGCTGCTGGTCACGGTGCTTGAGCGCGCCAAGGTGACGGAGAAGCTGGCATAATAAATTTCTAAAGAGGTGTCAGATCATGGCGGGAATCGTACATGAGGTAGAAAATCATCGCCTGGTGGAACAGGCGGAGCAGGAGGCGGCAGAGGCGGCGCGCGAGCTTGCGGAGATCGCACATCTGCGCCGCGGACAGATCGTCGTCATCGGCTGCAGCACGAGCGAGGTCGTGGGCCATCAGGTCGGCAGCTGGTCGACGCCGGAGGTGGCGGACGCCATCTTCCGAGGGCTCTCCAGCGTATTTTCGCCCATGGGCGTGTATCTTGCCGCCCAGTGCTGCGAGCATTTGAACCGCGCGCTGATCGTGGAGCACGAGGCGGTGCCGAACGGCGAGATCGTCAACGTCCTGCCTCAGCCCAAGGCGGGCAGCTCGTTTGCGACGGCCGCGTACAAAGCGTTCCGCCATCCCGTGGCGCTCGAAGAGATACACGCCGACGCCGGACTTGACATCGGCGGCACGCTGATCGGCATGCACCTCAAAAAGGTCGCCGTTCCCGTTCGCTTGAAGCAGAACCGCATCGGTCAGGCCATTGTGCTGGCCGCGCGGACGCGTCCCAAATTCATCGGCGGCGAGCGTGCGATCTATGATGAGTCTCTCAAAGACGGTTATCCTGATTTCACCGATTGAACCAACACAGCAACAGAAAAAGCGCGATGCCCAATCTCGGGCGTCGCGCTTTTTCGTCGGTTCCTATCAAATTTTTCAGGCGAGGAAGCCCTTGAGAATCGTGTCTTCGGCCTCCTCCTCGGTGAGACCAAGGGTCTGGAGCTTTAAGAGCTGGTCGCCTGCGATCTTGCCGATGGCAGCCTCGTGGATGAGCTGCGCGTCGGTCGAATTCGCGGTGATGGCGGGGATGGATTCGATCGTGGCCTTGCCCATGATGATCGAGTCGCACTGCACATGGCCGAAGCACTTGCTGTTGCCGACGACCACGGGTGGAAGATCTGCTTGGACTCATCCTGCGCGACAGAGCGGGAGATGACGCGGCCGCGCGCATCTTCGCCGTTGAGCTCGATCTCCATGTCGCTCTCGGCGTGCTGTTTGCCGTGAGTGAGAAGGCGCTCGGTGATGACGGCCTCGGCGTCCTTGCCGCAGACGATCTTCGTCTTGCGCACGGTGGAGTCGATGCCGCGGATCTGCACGGTCTCCATCTGGATGCTCGCGCCCTCGTCAAGGTAGACGATCGTGGTGGGGTTCATCACGCGCGTGCCGCTGCCGTCGCCCTCGCCGTAGTGCTTTTCCGAGTAGCGCACGTGGGAGTTTTTGCCGATGTAGAAGGTGTGGATGCCGTCATGGCGGCTCTCGTCGCAGCCGGAGTTGTGGATGCCGCAGCCTGCGACGATCTCCACGTCGCAGTCCTCGCCGACGTAGAAGTCGTTGTAGACCATTTCGGTCACGCCGCTCTTGCTGATGATGACGGGGATGTGGCACTGCTCGCCCTTTGTGCCGGCCTTGATGCGGATGATGATGCCGCTTTTGCCCTCGGGCTGCGGGTCGATGGCGATGTGCTCGGTGGACTGGCGGGCCTCGCAGCCGCTGTCCTTACGGATGTTGAACGCGCCGACGGGCTTGCCCGTCAGGTCGGCGATCTTTTCAAGCAGGGAAGCGTCGATTTCGGTGATCATATTGTGTACTACCTCCTTACTTGTTCAGCACCGGGCAGGAGCCCAGCGTGTCCGCCATGATGAGCGGGAAAATTTCTTCTGTGCTGCCGCGGTGCTTGAGCTCGCCACCGCCCACGACGACGATCTCGTCGGCGAGCTGGATGATGCGCTCCTGATGCGAGATGATGATCATTGTCGCAAGCTCGCGCTGGCGCAGCTGCTCGAACGTCTCAGTCAGGCGGGCGAAGCTCCACAGGTCGATGCCGGCCTCCGGCTCGTCGAAGATCATCAGCTCGCTGCCGCGGGCCAGGAGGGTGGCGATCTCGATGCGCTTGACCTCGCCGCCGGAGAGGGAGACGTCCACCTCGCGGTCCAGATAGTCGTTGGCGCACAGGCCGACCTGCGTGAGGTAGCGGCAGCACTTGTCCTTGCTGAGGTTTGCATCGCCCGAGGCGATGGTCAGAAGGTTGCGCACCGTGATGCCCTTGAAGCGCGGCGGCTGCTGAAAGCCGTAGCTGATGCCGAGTTTCGCACGCTCGGTGATGCCAAGGTGCGTGATGTCCTGACCGTTGAAGAGGATCTGGCCGCCCGTCGGCGTGACAAGGCCCATGATGACCTTGGCGAGCGTCGTCTTGCCGCCGCCGTTGGGGCCGGTGAAGACGATGAGCTTGCGGTCAGGAATGTCGATGGAAATGTCGTTTAAGATCGTCTGCTCTCCCTCAGGGGTGGAGACGGTATAGGTGATGTGCTTCAGTTCCAGCATGAAAAGAAGACCTCCTTACAGAAACTGCCATTGCTTGTCTTTAGTATGAACCGGATGGCAGAGAATGAAAAGTTGCAAATGCAACAAAATGCACAAAAATACAAAACAAATGTAGTTTACCAGAAAAAATGGAAAAAATCAACGAGAGAGGTGCGATTTTCAAGATTTTCTTTTTCCTTGCGGGAAATAGGGAAATATCGGCTCTGCACGCCTGAAAAATGCACGCATAGGATAGAGACGAGAACCGTTCCGGAAAGGGGAAGAAGAACATGACGGAAATAAAAAAGCCCTGCGCCTGCGACTATGAAGCATGCCGCGAGGTGTGGAAGCGCGTCGCGCCGGGGGAGGACCCGTACCCGATGGCGGACAATGCAAACACACAGATGAGCGCACAGGATAGCGAGCTCACGCTCCCAGGCGCGGAGGCGAACCCTTGCTGCATGGGCAGCGAGGCAAGCGTATCGGTCGAGGTGCTGCAGGGCTTTCTGCGCGAGGAACTTGGCGACGCGCAGGTGTACGCGTATCTCTCCTCGTGCACGCCGCGGCGCGAGATGGCGCGAGCCTTCCGCGCGCTGAGCGAGGACGAGAAGCGCCACGCGCGCGATCTGGCTGCCGCGATCTACTTAATCACCGGCAAGGCATACTGCCCGCGCGTGTGCGTGGAGCAGCCGGATACGTGCGACCTCTGCGCGCTGCTGCGCAGCCTCTACCATGCGGAGGCCTGTGCGGGCTACAATTACGCCCGCGCGGGAGAGGAGACGCTGGACCTGTGCCTCAGCAAGCTGTTTGCGACGATGAGCGAAGACGAATACCGCCACGCAGAGCTCTTGATGAAGCTCCTCGGGCGGAAGATGAACGTCTGACGGGCAGAAAAAAGCGGAGCAGGAGAAATCCTGCTCCGCTTTGCTGTGCTTGGGTCATTCGATCGAGATGATATAGTAATAGACCGGCTGGCCGCCGCAGATCAGATTGACCTCGGCATCCGGGCACTTGCGGGTGAAGGCGTCGCACGCCTTGTGCGCGTCCTCTTCATTCACATCCTCGCCGTAGAAGACGGTGATGAACTCCGCTTCGCGGGACGCTGCCTCGTCGGAGAGCCCGTCGAGCAGCGCGGAGACGTCGCGGTCGGTGCCGAGCAGCTTGCCGTCCAGAAGTGCCAGATAATCGCCCTCGTGGATGTCGAAGCCGTCAAAATCGGAATTGCGCGCGGCGTAGGTGATCTGCGCGGTGGAGACGCACTGCGCGGCGTCCGTCATCGCCTTGGCGATGGCGTCTGCGTCGCTCATGTCGGGATCGACGGCCATCATCGCGCTCACGCCCTGCGGGATGGAGGCGGTTGGGATGACCACGACGGTCTTCTCCGTCAGGCCGATGCACTGCTGTGCGGCCATGATGATGTTCTTGTTGTTCGGCAGCACGAAAACGGTGTGCGCGGGGACCTTTTTGATCTCCTTGAGGATGCTCTCGGTCGAGGGATTCATAGTTTGTCCGCCGCTGATGACGCCGTCGGCGCCAAGGTCGGTGAAGACGTTCGCAAGGCCCTTACCCGCGCAGACCGCGAGGAAGCCAAAGTCCTTTTCGGGCTCGGCTTCACCGGCATTTTCGTGCTCGGCGGCTTCGAGCTCCTGCTCGATGGCCTCAAGGTCGTCGGTGGACTGGGCCTTGCCGCCCGCGGCAAGCTGCTGGGCCTGCGTGCGCATGTTCTCGATTTTCGCGAGCTCGAGCGTGCCGTACTTCTGCGCCTCGGTCAGCGCCTCGCCCGGAATGTCGGTGTGAACGTGGACTTTGAAAGCCTCGTCGTCCTCGCCGATGACGAGCGAATCGCCGATGCCGTCGAGGAAGCGGCGGAACGGCTCAATGCTGCGTCCGCTCTTGCGGACGATGAACACGGTGTCGAACGTGAAGGTGATGTCCTCTTCGTTGAGCATGGCAAAATCGGCCTTCTCCTGTGCATTCTCTTCGGTGAGCTCGGGGCGCTCCTCGCCGCGCAGGGCGCTGAGCATACCGCCGAGAATCAGCAGGAAGCCCTTGCCGCCCGCGTCGACGACGCCGGCCTTTTTGAGAACGGGGTTCATGTCAGTCGTCTGCGCGAGCGTGATCTCGCCCTGGGCGATGGCCTGCTCGATGACGTACTCGACGCTGTTGTGCTCCTCGGCCGCGTTCACGGCGCGCTCGGCAGCGAGACGCGAAACGGTCAGGATCGTGCCCTCGGCGGGCTTCATCACGGCGTTATACGCCGCGGCGACACCCTCCTGAAGCGCGGCGGCAAACGCCGCGCCGTCGGCCTCCTTGCAGCCCTTGAGCTCCTTGGCGATGCCGCGGAAGAGAAGCGACAGAATGACGCCGGAGTTGCCGCGCGCGCCGCGCAGCGCGGACGCCGTGACAGAGGCGGCCTGATCGACCGTCGCGGGCTCGATCTTCTTGAGCTCCTGCGCCGCGGTCTGGATGGTAAGACTCATGTTCGTGCCCGTGTCGCCGTCGGGAACGGGGAATACATTCAAATCATTGATAGCTTGCTGTGCCTGTGCGATGGAGACGGTGCCGAAGAGCAGCATCTCCTTGAACATGGCACCATTGATGGTATCGTGCATAGGATGATGTCCTCCTCGGTTTTTACATATTCATGCTGTCGACGCAAACGTCGATGCTGCGGATGCTTGCGCCGGTGTTTTCGCTGACCATATAGCGCACCTGATTGATGATGGAGCGGCAGACGGCGGCGATGTTCACGCCGTGCTCCACAACGATGTGCAGCTCGATGGAAATGTCCCCTTCTTCGTGGGGAATGATGCGCACGCCCTTGCTCATCGCCTCGCGGCGCAGCAGGTGGACGAGCCCGTCGGTCATCGAGCGGTAGGCCATGCCCTTGACGCCAAAGCAGCTCGTGGCCGCGGCGCCGGTGATATTAGACAGGGCAGCGTCGGAAATGCTGACTTCGCCCTTTTCGGTTTGTAGCCTGATCATGGAAGATACTCCTTTCTCCCTGGTCGATATGATATGACTATATCATTATATACGAAGCGGTGCAGAATAACAAGAGAAAATATTTTGCGTAAAATGCGGGAAAATGTCAAGGACTCTATTGAAAATAAACGGAAATTCACGTATTATGGAAACTAACGAGTTCATTGCGCCCGCTTTGGGTGCTGCGGAGGGATAAACATGAGAGTTATCACAGGCTCGGCGCGCGGACGGCGGCTGGGCGAGCTCAAGGGCATGGAGACCCGCCCGACGACCGACAAGGTCAAGGAAAGTATTTTTAATTGTATCCAGTTCGACGTGGAGGATGCGCGCGTGCTCGATCTTTTTGCGGGCACGGGGCAGCTCGGCATCGAGGCGCTCTCGCGTGGGGCAAAAAGCGCGCTTTTTGTTGACAAGCGTGCAGACGCGGTCAAGCTCGTGCGCGAAAATCTCGCGCTGTGCCATCTGGAAGAAAACGCGCAGGTCATCTGCGGTGATTCGCTCGCCGCGCTCGGCACGCAGAGCGGGAGGTTCGACATCATCTTCCTCGATCCGCCGTACGAAAGCGGACTTTTGGAGCAGGCGATGGAAAAGATCGCGCAGTTTGACATTTTATCACCCCATGGTATAATGGTCGCGGAAAGTCCGCAGAACCAGACGCTTCCCGAGCTTCCCACGCCGTACGGACTGTATCGCGAGTACCGCTACGGCAAGATCAAGGTGAGCATCTATCACCGCGCGGTGGAGGAAGAGGCATGAGAATCGCAGTGTTTCCCGGCTCGTTCGACCCTGTGACGATCGGGCATCAGGACATTATCGCGCGCGCGTCAAAGCTCTTTGACCGCGTGTATGTGTCCATCGTGCCGAACGGGACGAAGACGCACCCGATGTTCACCGACGAGCAGAAGCTTGCGCTCATGCGCGCGAGCGTCGAGGAGTTCCCCAATGTGGAAGCTGAGCTCGGCGGCGGACTTCTGACCGACTACGCGCTGCGCAAAAACGCGCAGTTTCTCGTGCGCGGCGTGCGCAACAGCGTGGATTTTGACGCCGAGCAGCAGCTTTCGCTCATCTATCGCGATGTGTCGGACGGCGCGCTCGAAACGGTGCTGCTGGTCGCGGAACCGAAGTATCAGCACATCAGCTCCACGATGGTGCGCGAAATGATCAAATACGGACAAGACCTTGAAAAATATATGCCGCTGCGCGCGCGGCGGAGCTTGTGAAAGGATGGAGAGAAGACCATGGCGAACAATGATGTGCAGCATCTTTTGGATATGCTTTACGAGATGATCGACGGCGCGAAGAACGCGCCGCTGACGAGCGACAAGTGCATTCTGAACCGCGACGAGGCGCTCGACCTGCTCGACGAGATCCGCGCCCAGCTGCCGGTGGAACTTTCCCGCGCGCAGGAGCTCATCCGCGCAAAGGAGGACTATGTCAAGGCCGCCAAGCGCGACGTCGAGCGCATGATGCAGCAGGCCGAGCAGGACGCGAAGAACAAGGTCTCCGAGACCGAGGTGCTCGGTATCGCCCGCGAAAAGAGCCACGAGATCATTAAAAAGGCCGAGGACCGCTCGCGCGAAATGTACCGCGTGGCCAACGAGTACACCGAGGATGCGCTGCGCCGCACCGAGGAGGCCATCCAGATGGCGCTCGAGGAGGTCAAGCAGTCCCGCGTGCGCTTCCGCGCCGCCTCTGCCGAGCAGATGCAGAAGCGCCGCGAGGAGCTGGCACAGTCAGCTGAAAAGCAGACGCAGAACGGATAAAATTTTGTCAAAAGTGACAAAAACCGACATGATCGGTAGACATAATCTATATTTGGGCATAGCATAAAGGGCCGCCACAAGATATTGTGGCGGCCCTTTTTTAACCAAAACCAAAGTAGAACAGGCGTTTTAAAAATACGGTGCACTGGCCGAATTTTTGCAGGAAAAGCGATAAAAGGCTTGAAATCTCAGGGAAATTTCTGCTTGCATTTTTTATGTGAATCTCGTATACTCAAAACAAGGGTGGGGGAAAGTGGTGTATCATACCATGAAAATGGCTTACTTTCCCACATAAGCATCAGATCGGACGCGGCACGGCTTTTTCCAAAATGAAGAAAAGGCCGCGCTTTCGTGCCCTCTGTATGCGAAAATGCACAGAAAAAGGGGGTCAGCCGCCGTGACGGGTCAGTATCAGCACACGATCGACGCCAAGGGGCGGCTCTTTATCCCCGCGAAGCTGCGCGAGGAGCTCGGCGACACGTTTTATGTCACCATGGGCATGGACTCCTGCCTGAGCATCTATTCCGACGCCTCCTGGGCGCGCTTCACCGAAAAGTTTGAAAGCCTGCCCTACACGAAGACCAAGGCCATGCGCCCGCTCTTCGCCAACGCCGCCAAGTGCGAGCCGGACGCGCAGGGGCGCATCGTGTTGCCGCAGAAGCTCAGCGCCTACGCCCACCTTGAAAAAGACGTGGTCGTGATCGGTGTTTCGAACCGCGCCGAGATCTGGAATGCGGAGAAGTGGGCAGAGATCGAGGCCGAGGAGCTCAATCCCGAGAATCTGGCCGCCGTGATGGAAGAGCTGGGATTCTGATATGGAAGAGAACTACGGCCATAAGCCGGTACTGCTGCACGAGTGCCTCGGCGCGCTCGCCATCAAGCCCGACGGCATCTATGTGGACGGCACGCTCGGCCGCGCCGGACATTCGCTCGAGATCGTGCGCCGCCTGACGACGGGCCGTCTCATTGCGCTTGACCGTGACGAGACCGCGATCGAAGCGGCAAACCGCCGCCTCGGCGATTATTTGGACAAGGTCACGCTCGTCCACAGCAATTTCAGCGCGCTCGACGCTGTGCTGCACGAGCTGGGCGTCCACGGCGTGGACGGGATGCTTTTTGACCTCGGCGTTTCCTCCCCGCAGCTCGACGAAGCGCAGCGCGGGTTTTCCTACAAGCAGGACGCGCCGCTCGATATGCGCATGGACGAATCCGCCGCACTGACCGCGCGCGAGGTCGTGAATACCTATTCTTATGAAGAGCTGCGCCGCATCCTCTTTGAATACGGCGAGGAGCGCTATGCGCCCGCCATCGCGAAGAGAATTTGCCAGCACCGCGAGCAAAAGCCCATCGAAACGACGCTTGAGCTCGCCGATATCATCCGTTCGGCCATGCCCGCGAGCGCGCTGCGCGAAAAGCAGCACCCTGCCAAGCGCAGCTTTCAGGCCATCCGCATTGCCGTGAACGACGAGCTGGGCGAGCTTCCGCCGATGCTCGACGCAGCGGAGAAAAATCTGAAACCGGGCGGACGGCTCGCGGTCATCACGTTCCACTCGCTCGAAGACCGCATCGTCAAGAAGAAATTACAGGAGCTTGCACAGGGCTGCATCTGCCCGCCGGAATTTCCGGTGTGCGTGTGCGGACGAAAGCCAAAGGTCAAGCTCATCACAAGAAAGCCCATCGTTTCGGGCGAAGAAGAACTCGCAGAGAATCCCCGTGCCCGCAGCGCCAAGCTGCGCGTCGCGGAAAAGTGCTGACAACAGCCGAAAATACGCAAAAGAAAGGAGATCGCCATGGCCAGCCGCAGAGAGCAGAACATGAAATACCGCCGCTACAGCGGACGAGTCAATGGCAATCTCGCTTACGATCCCGCCTACGAAGAGCGCCAGCGCAGGGCTGCGCCGCGAGCGTGAATACGAGCGCGAGCACGAGCGTCAGCGCGAGGAATTCATGCGTCCCCCGCAGCGGAAGGTGCAGAAAAAGGCTGCGCCCGTCCGCCGTCAACGCGAAAAGGTCTCGCTCGGCACGCTGTGCGGCTTTATGGCGCTGGCCGCAATGGTCGCGCTGATGATCATGTGCCGCGCACAGCTGACGGAAATCTCCGCGCAGGTCGTCTCCGTGCAGAAGGAGATCTCCGCGCTCGAGGACGAGCATGTCGCGCTGCTCACGCGCTACGAAAAAACCTTTGACCTCACCACCATCAAGGAGGCGGCGGCCGCGGCCGGTATGGCCAAGCCCAGCGCCTCGCAGGTCTACTACATCGACCTGTCGGAGCCCGACAGCGTGGTCGTCTACCAGCAGAAGAGCCAGAACGTTTTGTCGCGGGTGCTCACGTCGCTTGGCAACGGCGTATGCGCAGTGGTGGAATATTTCAAATGAGCGAAGCTATACATAAGGAGTAAGGAGCTTCCTTACTCCTTTTCCATTTTTAAGGAGGATGAACGACTGTGGCACCACGCCCCCAGAACCAGAAAAGACGGCCCGAATCCGCGCGCCGCGCAAACCGCATCATTCAGACAAGAACGCTGCTGCTTCTGGGCGTGTTCGGCGTGCTGACGTTTGTGCTGCTCTTCACCAAACTCTATCACTGGCAGATCGCCGAGCATGAGCTCCAGTCCGTCGCTGTGCGCCAGCAAACGCTGCGCACCACGGTGGAGGCGAGCCGCGGCACGATCTACGATCGAAACGGCACCATCCTCGCGATGTCCGCCTCGGCGGAGGATATTTTCCTCTCTCCGAAGGAGATCATCGAAAACGATCAGGATCAAAACCTGATCGCGGGCGGCCTTGCTGAAATTCTGGACCTTGACCCCGCTGACATTCTCAAAAAGATGGAGAAAACGAACTCGCAGTACGAAGAGCTCAAGAAAAAAGCGGATGACGAGCTTGCCGACAAGGTGCGGGAATTCATCAATGAAAACGACCTGAAGGGCGTTTTCATTCGTCCGACGAGCAAGAGGACCTATCCCAAGGGGACGCTCGCCTCACAGGTCATCGGCTTTACCAATGACCTCGGCGGTGCGATGGGACTTGAGGCGACGTACAACGACGAGCTGACCGGCGAGAACGGTATGGTCGTCACCGCGCGCGACCGCGACGGCCGCTCCGTGCTCTACCAGTACGACCAGTATTTCGACGCGGAAAACGGCTGCGACCTGCACACGACGCTCGACACGACCATCCAGTATTACCTTGAGAAAGGTGTGCAGGAGCTCGAGGCGCGCTTCGGCACCGGCAAGGGCGCCGAGGGCATCGTCATGGATGTCAACACCGGCGCAGTGCTGGCGATGGCGTCGCTGCCGACCTACGACTTGAATTCCCCCGGCACGGTCTACAACGACTTTCTGACCTCCGGCATGACGGAGGAGCAGGTCCTCGAAAACATGAGAGACCTTCTCAACAAGCAGTGGCGCAGCAAGGCCATCAACGACACCTACGAGCCGGGCTCCACGTTCAAAACACTGACGCTCGCGATGGCGCTTGAGGAAAACGTTGTCGACCTGAACACGGGCTTCTATTGCAGCGGCAGCGTAAAAATCGAGGGCGAGACCATCAACTGCTCCAAGCGCGCGCCCGGTCACGGCCAGCAAAACCTGACGCAGGCGTTCGCCAACTCCTGCAACCCCGCGTTCATCAACATCGGCCTTCGCATCGGCAACGACAAGTTTTACCAGTACATGCTGGACTTTGGCCTGACGGAGAAGACCGGCGTCGACACCACGGGCGAGGCCAGCGGCTTCGTCAACAGCGAAATTAAATATTCGACGCTGGCGCTGGCGTGCTACGCCTTCGGCCAGAACTTCAACGTCACGCCTATCGCGCTGCTGGCGGCGCAGTGCGCCTGCGTCAACGGCGGCTACCTCTATACGCCCTATCTTGTCGAAGAGATCACCGACCAGGACGGCAACGTCGTCTCCAAGCACGACTCCACGCCCATCCGTCAGGTCGTCTCCGAGGAGACGTCCGCGCTTGTGCGCGACATCATGGAGTATGAGGTCACAAGCGGCACGGGCAAGAACGGTCAGGTCGCGGGCTACCGCATCGGCGGCAAGACCGGCACGGCCGATAAGGTCGGCGGCGGCGTCATCGTCTCGTTCGTGTGCTTCGCCCCTGCGGATGACCCGCAGGTGATGATGCTCCTGACGCTCGACGAGCCGAGCAAGTGGACCGGTACCTACGTTTCCGGCGGTAACATGGTCGCCCCCGTGGCGAGTTCCGTCATGGGCGAGAGATCCTGCCGTATCTCGGCATTGAGCCGAGCTACACCGCTGAAGAGCTCGTCGGCGCGGATAAGACTGTGCCGAACGTCGTCGGCCTCAGCAAGGACGCGGCGGCCGAGCGCCTGAGCGCGAACGGCTTCAGCTTCCGTACCGTCGGCAGCGGCGATACCGTCACCGACCAGACGCCCGCAGGCGGCGCGATCGTACCGAACAGCGCGGAGATCATCCTCTACCTCGGCGCGGAGAAGTCGACTGACAAGTGCATCGTCCCGAACGTCGTGGGCGACAGCGCCGCGACCGCGAACCAGAAGATCGTGAACGCGGGGCTCATCATGGGCGTTTCCGGCGCGACGAACGCAAGCTCGTCCACGGTGCGCGCCATCTCGCAGAGCATCGCCGCGGGCACGGAGGTCGAGGCCGGTACGGTCGTGCGCGTCCAGTTCAGCGACAGCTCGGTGCGCGACTAAAGACAGCAAGACCCAATTCCGAAAGGAATTTTTCAAACGCAGTTATCTGAGCTTATTTCCGCATTAGAAGACAAAACGGTGCATGCGCCGCCTGACCTGATAGTCAGCGGCCTTGCGCTCGATTCCCGCAAGGTAGAAGAGGGATTCCTCTTCTTCGCCCTGCCGGGGGAGAAGGAGGACGGCGGCGAGTTTATCGCCGAAGCCAAAGCGCGCGGCGCGGCCTGCGCCGTGTGCGAGCATCCGCCGGAGACGGAAATTCCCTATATCTTAGTGCCGGATGCGCACAAAGCGCTTGCGCTTTGCGCGGCGGTATGGTATGGTACTCCGGCGGGAAAACTCACCGTGGTCGGCGTGACCGGCACAAACGGCAAAACGACCACGACGTATCTTATCAAACAGCTCTTGGAGCGCACAAAGGGCGCAAAGGTCGGCCTGATCGGCACAAATCAGAATTTGATCAGCGACAAGACCATCCCGACCGACCGCACAACGCCCGACGCGCTGACCGTGCAGCGCCTGCTCGCCCAGATGGTCGATGCGGGCTGCACCTATGCCGTGATGGAGGTCTCGTCCCACGCGTTGATGCAGAGCAGGGTAGAAGGAATCCGATTCCGCGTCGGTGTTTTCACGAACCTGACGCAGGATCACCTCGACTACCACGGCACGATGGAGGCCTACTGCGACGCGAAGTCGAGGCTTTTCGACCAGTGTGACATCGCCTGCGTCAACGGTGACGATGCGTGGACGGAGCGCTTGCTCGCCCGCTTTACGAGCGAGCGGATCACATTCGGGCAGGGCATGACGAATGACCTTGTCGGCTGGCGTGCCCGCTACGAAAACGACTGTGTGCGCTTTACCGCCTGCACCGACTTCGACCACGAGGAGACGAAAATCGGCATCCCCGGCGGCTTTTCGCTCTACAATGCGCTCGCGTCGCTTTCTGCCGTGCAGGCGCTCGGCGTGCCGCTTTCCGACGCGGCAAAAGCGCTGACGGAATGTGTCGGCGTTAAGGGGCGGTGCGAGGTCGTACCGCTTGATGCACCGTTCACCGTCATCATTGACTATGCGCACACGCCCGACGGGCTCAAAAATATTCTCTCCACGGTCTGCGGCTTTGCCGACGGGCGCGTCATCGCGCTCTTTGGCTGCGGGGGAGACCGCGACAGGACAAAGCGACCCCGCATGGGCCGCATCGCCGCGGCGCTCTCGGACTTCGTTGTTCTCACGAGCGACAATCCCCGCACCGAAGACCCTTACGCCATCCTACGAGATGTGCTCCCCGCACTTTTGGAGAGCAGAACGCCGTTCGCCGTCATCGAGAACCGGCGCGAGGCCATCGGCTTTGCTCTGCGCGAGGCGAAAGCGCGCGACGTCGTCGTCCTCTGCGGCAAGGGGCACGAGACCTATCAGGAGATCGGAACGATAAAATACCACCTCGACGAGAGGGAGGTCGTGCGCGAGAGGTTCGCGCAAGTACAAAGGAAGGACGCCGCCGACGCGGCGAAGGAAAACGAACATGAAGATCATCATTGCCTGCATACTGAGCTTCGCGGTCTCCGCGATCACGGGAAAATTTCTGGTCCCTGAGCTGAGAAAGCTCAAGGCCGGACAGAGCATCCGCGAGGACGGCCCCACCTGGCACGCCGGAAAGGCCGGCACGCCGACGATGGGCGGCTTAATGTTCATCCTCGGCATCTTCGTCTCTATCCTGATCTGCGGCTGGAAGGGCATGATGGCGGGGGACTTTGAGCACCTCTACATCTTCTTTTTTGCGCTGATCTTCGGCGGCATCGGCTTTTTAGACGACTTTGAAAAGGTGAAGCACAAGCAGAACCTCGGCCTCACGGCCATTCAGAAGTTCCTGCTCCAGCTCGCCGCGGCGGTCGCGTTCCTCTGCCTGATGCGCTTTGAGGGTATGCTGACGCCGAACCTCTACGTGCCGTTTTTCAACACGCAGATCGTCATGAGCTGGTGGGTGTACATGGTGTTCGCGGCGTTTGTCATCGTCGGCACGGTCAACGCCGTCAACATCACGGACGGCATCGACGGCTTGGCCGGCAGCGTGACGGTGCCGGTCGGCCTGTTTTTCACCGTGCTCGCCATCTGGTGGCAGGGCTATGAGCAGCTCGGCATTTATGCTGCGGCGCTCGTCGGGGGGAATTCTCGGCTTCCTCATCTATAATTTCCACCCCGCCAAGGTCTTCATGGGCGACACAGGCTCGCTGTTTCTCGGCGGCACGGTGGCGGCGCTCGCCTTTGCCTACGATATGCCGCTCGTGCTGATTCCCGTCGGCTTTGTCTACATCTGCGAGACGCTGTCCGACATTTTGCAGGTCATCTACTTCAAGGCGACGCACGGCAAGCGCCTTTTCAAGATGGCGCCGCTGCACCACCACTTTGAGCTCTGCGGCTGGAGCGAAGTAAAGCTCGTCGCCGTGTTCACCAGCGTGAGTGCGCTGTGCTGTCTGGCGGCGCTGTTCGGAGTACTCAACAGATTTCATTTTTGAGAAACGGCAAGCCGTTTCTCAAAAATGAGAGGGGATGCGCGGCGCTCTGTGCCTCGCCGCCCTTGGCGGCTCGACACTCACTCTGCGAGAAGTATTTTTCGCCACGCACCGGTCGCGGCGAAAAATGATTAAAAATATTTCGCGCCTGCGGGCGCGAAAGTCTGCGACGCTTGGTTGCAAAATGGAGGCAAACTCGCGCAGAGCGCGAGTTTGCAATCAGTATGAAAGGGGGAAGACTGCATGACCAAGGAAGAACGCTTGCTGCGGCAGGAGCAGCGCGAGCGGGCGAAGGCCATCGAGCGGCGGCGCGCGAAGCGGGCCGCGGACCGCTGGACCTTCCGTATCTTCTGCTGGTGCTTACGCTCGTGGGCGTGGGCCTGATCATGCTGTTTTCCGCCAGTTTCCCCTCGGCCTACTATGAAGAGGGTAACCCCGCGTACTACCTTATCCGTCAGGGCATTTTTGCGATCCTCGGTATCACGGCGATGTTTATTGTCGGCAAGATCAATTACGAGCGCTATCGCGCGGTGGCGAAGATGCTGCTGATCTTTTCCATCATCCTGCTGGTGCTCGTTCTGATCCCGGGCATCGGCACGGGCCGACTGACGCACGGCGCACAGCGCTGGATCCGTCTCGGACCCATCCAGTTCCAGCCGTCTGAGATCACCAAAGTCGGCATCATCCTCTATTTTGCCGACAGCATTTCGAAGAAGAAAAGACAAAATGGCCACGCTGCGCTACGGCATCGTGCCCTATGTTGCCATCCTCGGCGTGATTGCGGCGCTGATGGCGAAGGAGCCGCATCTTTCCGGTATGGTGCTGCTGCTCGGCATCGGCGCTGTGATGATGTATGTCGGCGGCATCCGCAACTACTGGGTCGGTCTCGGCTTTGCGCTGGTGCTGCTGGTGATCTACGCCTTTGCGACCGGCATCATCACCTATAACTCGAGCCGAATCGACATCTGGCTCGACCCGTTCAACGAAGAGTGGATGCGCGATAAGGGCTATCAGATCCGGCAGAGCCTGCTCTCCATCGGCTCAGGCGGTCTGTTCGGCCTTGGCCTTGGCAAGAGCCGGCAGAAGTTTCTGTTCCTGCCCGAAGAGCACAACGACTTCATTTTCGCCATCATCTGCGAGGAGCTCGGCCTTGTCGGCGCGACGATCATCATGGTCATGTTCGCGCTGCTCGTCATCCGCGGCTACTGGATCGCCCTGCACGCGCGCGACCGCTTCGGAAGCCTTCTTGCCGTCGGCGTGACGACGCAGATCGCCTTGCAGGTATTCCTGAACATCGCGGTCGTAACGAATCTGATCCCAAACACGGGTATTTCGCTGCCGTTTTTCAGCTACGGCGGCACGGCGCTTGCCGTGCAGCTGGCCGAGGTCGGCATCGTACTGAGCGTTTCGCGCCAGATGCGCTGACGCGGGAAGGAGAAAACGGCTATGAAGGTCATCTTTACCTGCGGCGGCACGGCAGGACACGTCAACCCCGCGCTCGCGCTCGCGGGCTATATGCGGGAAAAGGACGCGGGCACGCAGATCTTATTCGTCGGCGCGGAGCGCGGACTGGAGCGCGATTTGATCGCGCACACGGACTATCCGTTCCGTACGGTGAACATTTCATCGTTCCACCGCTCGTTCAAGCCCGCGGAGATCAAGCACAACCTTGTCTCGCTCAAAAATCTCGCCCACGCCGAGCGTGAGGCGAACGCCATCTTACACGATTTTCACCCCGACCTGATCGTCGGCACCGGCGGCTACGCGAGCTATCCACTCGTGCGCTACGGCGCAAAGGCGGGCATCCCCACGGCGGTGCATGAGTCAAACATTGTGCCGGGCCTGACGACGCGGCAGTTAGAGCCCCACTGCGACCGCATCATGGTTGGCTTTGAGGACTGCCGCGCGCACTACAAGCACCCCGAAAAGGTGGTCGTGACCGGTACGCCCGTGCGCGGCGACTTCTTCACGATCAGCAAGCAGCAGGCGAAGGAAAAGCTCGACATGAACGACGGGCGCAAGCTCATCGTCTCGTTCTGGGGCAGCCTCGGGTCGAACGCGATGAACCGCGCGATGGCGGAGTTTCTGGCGCTTGAGAGCGCGAAGGAGCCCTTTTACCATATCCACGGCGTCGGCGAGATCTGCTGGAAGCCGATGCAGCAGTGGATGCACGATGACGGGCTGGAGATCACCGAGCATCCCGCGCTCGACGTGCGCGAGTACATCTACGACATGGCGACTGTCATGCGCGCCGCCGACCTCGTTATCTGCCGCGCGGGCGCGTCCACGCTCAGCGAGCTGACGGCGCTCGGCGTTCCGGCGATACTTGTGCCATCGCCCAACGTGACGAACCACCATCAGGAGAAGAACGCGGCGCTGCTCGGCGACCACGGCGCGGCGCTCGTGCTGCCGGAAGAGGGCCTTGACGGCAAGAAGCTCTTCGCCGCCGCGGCGGGCATCCTGAACGATCCGCAGCGGATGGAGACGATGTCTCAAAACATGGCGGCGCTCGGCATTCCCGACGCGACCAAGCGCATCTACGATACAGTGATGGCGCTGCTCAAGTGAAAGAGAATAAAAAGGAAGCGAGCCTCACGGCTCGCTTCCTTTACTTTTGACGCTTTATTCCGCCTTCAAAATGAAGTCCATATAGATAGGATTGTGGTCGGAGTAGCGATACCCCGCGTCAACGACGTCGGCGGAGACGGCTTCGACGTTGTCGGAGACGAGGAAGCCGTCGACCGTCACGCGGAAGGTCGTCTCCTCGTTGTAGGGTTCGTTGGCCGTGCGGCAGGTGGCGACGGGATGGTCGACGTCAAACGGCACGACGAGGGAGAGCCCGTCGGGGATCGTCCCCTCGGGGATGGGCTGCGCCCAGGTGTCGTTCTCGCCGCCCGCGACGCCGAAGATCTCGGCAGAATTGCCGAGCAGGTCCTTGTTGAAGTCGCCGCCCGCGACGCAGTAGTTGCCGTTTTCATATTCCGCCAGCATATCGGCGCAGAGCATTTCAAGCTGCTCGGTCGCGATCGTGCCGTCGGACGTGTAGGCCGAAAGATGCAGGTTATAGAGCACCAGCTCCCTGCCGTTTTCCATCGGGACGCGGCTGACGGAGTAGCAGCGGTCCAGGTCGACAAGCTTCATGATGCCCGTCTCGATCGGCAGCGAGCGGCGCACGGCGGAAGAGATCGGATGGCGTGAGAGCGTCACAATACCGGACTGGTTCGCGCCGTGGGGGGTTAATAAGAGGATAGAAGAGGTACGGGCTGTCGTAATTCTGCGCGAATACCTTGTTAAATTCGCTGTTCCCCATCACATCGTCGAGATAAGCGTCCTCTCCGATGTGCCAGCTGCGCGTGCCGTAGATATCGACCTCCTGAAAGAGGGCAAAGTCGGGCGAAAGGTCCTTGACGAGCGAGACCTCGCCGCGCATATTCTCGTCGACGGCCTGCCTGCTGCGGGCGCGGCTCTCCTTGCCGCCGTCCATGAAGAAGCTGTAATCGGCGCTGTACGCGCCGAAGCCCACGTTGGCCGACGAAACGCGATAGGTGACGCCGGTCTGCGGCGCGCCCTCCATCGGTGCGGCAGATGCGGCGTCGCAGTGCGCAACGCCAAGCTTCTGCATATCCTCCACACGGTAGTACGCGGCAAAGACATAGATGACGTAAGCCAGCACGATCAAAACGAGCGCCAACAGAACATAGAGCGCGACTTTGAGCGTTTTTTTCATGAAAAAAGACTCCTTTCGGGGAGAAATACAATAGTCTCATTTTGCCACAAAGCGGGCGGGAAAGCAAGGCAAAAAGAAGTTGACGCGCCGCGGCAAAATGGCTATACTGAAAATGCCTAACTATTGCCCTGTGAAAACCGGCAGTCACCCATTTTCCGCAAAAGCCATACGATGGAAAAGTAATGTGCTTGCGGGAGGGAACATGATGTGTGAGCTGTTGGTAGAGGGCGGGGAGCGCCTGTACGGAGAACTCACGATACAAGGCTCAAAAAACAGTGTGCTGCCGATTTTGGCGGCGACGCTTTTGTGCGCGGACACCTGCGTGATCGAAAATTGCCCGAAGCTGCGGGACGTGGATGCGTCCGTTGCCATTTTGCGGCACTTGGGCTGCTGCACGCACTGGGAGGACAGTGCGCTCGTGGTCGACACAGCGCGCATGGACCGCGCGGTCGTGCCCGACGCACTGATGCGAGAGATGCGCTCGTCGGTCATCTTTCTCGGCGCGATTCTGGCGCGCTGCAAGGAAGCGACGATCTGTTATCCCGGCGGCTGCGAGCTGGGGCCGCGTCCCATTGACCTGCACTTAAGCGCCCTGAGCGCCCTGGGGGCAGAGATCAGGGAGACGGGCGGCGAGCTCAAGTGCCGCGGCGGAACGCTTCTCGGGAGCGATGTGTACTTACCCATGCCGAGCGTGGGCGCGACGGAAAACGCGCTCCTCTGCGCCTGCGGCGCAGACGGCGTGACGACGATCTACAACGCCGCGCGCGAGCCGGAGATCGTCGATTTACAGAACTTTATCAACGCGATGGGGCGGCAACGTCCGCGGCGCGGGAGGCTCGATCATTACAGTCGAGGGAAAGCGCGCGCTGCACGGCGGGAAATACCGCATCATCGCCGACCGCATCGTGGGCGCGACGTATCTCTGCGCCGCGGCCTGCTGTGGGGGAGAGGTGCGCCTTCGCGGCGTCGACCCGCGGCCGCTTTCGACTGTGTCCGGCGCGCTGAGCGAGGCGGGCTGCACGGTCAAAAGCGGGGAGGACGATGTTTTCCTCCAAAGTGATGGCAGTCTCAGATCCATCCGCCCTGTGCGCACGGCGCCCTATCCGGGCTTTCCGACGGACGCGCAGCCGGTGCTGATGGCGGCGCTTTTGAAAAGCGCGGGCAGCACCGTTTTTGTAGAGAATATTTTTGAAAACCGTTACCGCCATGTCGACGAGCTGGCGCGCATGGGCGCGGAGGTGCGCGTCGCGGGGCGCGTGGCCGTCGTCACGGGACGCGAGCACCTGCACGGCGCGCGCGTCAAGTGCACCGACCTTCGCGCGGGCGCGGCGCTTGTGATTGCGGGCCTGCAGGCCGACGGACTCACGCGTATTTCGCGCATCGAGCACATCGACCGCGGCTATGAGAGCATCGAGCGCGACCTTGGCGTGCTGGGCGCGCATGTGCGGCGGGAGACGGGTACATAAGCAAACGAAGAAAAAAGGCAGGAAAACTATGGCGTCAAAGCGAAGAAACAGACGGCGCAGGCGGGGAAGAGCCTCTTTCCCGCTGAGACTTTTGTGCCTCGCGGTCGTGATCGCCGCATTTCTCGGCGCGCTGACGATGTTCTTCCGCATCGATATGATCGTGGTGGAGGGCAACGAGCGCTATACCGAGGAGCAGATCATCGAGGCTGCGGGCGTGCAGAAGGAGCAGAACCTTGTGCTGCTGAACAAATATAAGGTCAAACAATCCATTTTCGATACGCTTCCGTATGTGGAGACCGTTGTCATCAACCGCAAATACCCCGACGCGCTCATTCTGACCGTGACGGAGTGCACGGCCTCCGCCGCGCTGACGGGCGAAAACGGCACATGGCTCATGAGCGACGAGGGCAAAATTCTGGAGCGCGCGGCGCAGATCCCCGAGGGCTGCGCGCGCGTGACCGGCTGCACGCTCGTCGAGCCCGCGGTCGGCGCGATGGCGGCGTTTGCGGACGAGGATTCGTATAAATTCGAGCGCCTGCTCACGCTGCTGCGCACGGCGGAGGATAAGCAGCTTCTCTCCATGATCGGCGAGATAGACCTGAGCGACGGCACGGCCATCACCTTTACCTATTTGGACCGCTTTACGGTCAAAATGCCCTGGGGATGCGGACATTGCCTACAAGCTCGGGAATGTGCGCACGGTGGTGGAGCAGCTTGAAGCCAATCAGACCGGCACGATCAACCTGATGAACGACGGCAGGGCTGACTTCATCCCGGAATAAAGGCGGAAGTTGACGTAAAAAAGTTTCCCCGAAATGGCCGATTGCTATTGACCCCGCGGGAAAACCGTAATACAATGATTAAGATAGCAAATACCTGATATTGTGGCGCTTGCAGCGGCAAGTGCCTTGCCCATACAACAGATTGCAGGAGGAACCGACATGGCATTCGGATTGGAGACCGGTCCTGAAAACGTAGTTAAGATCAAGGTCATCGGCGTTGGCGGCGGCGGCAACAACGTGGTCAACCGCATGGTGCGCACCGGTGCGCGCGGCGTCGACTTTGTCGCGGTGAACACAGATAAGCAGGCGCTCAACGTGTCTGCCGCCACTTATAAAATTCAGATCGGCGAAAAGCTGACGCACGGTCAGGGCGCGGGCTCCGACCCTGAGGTCGGCCGCAAGAGCGCCGAGGAGAGCCGCAACCAGATCGCCAAGGCGCTCGAGGACACCGATATGGTCTTCATCACCGCCGGCATGGGCGGCGGCACCGGCACGGGCGGCGCGCCCATTGTTGCCGAGATCGCGCGCGAGGCGGGCATCCTGACCGTCGGCGTCGTGACGAAGCCCTTCGGTTTTGAAGGCCGCCGCCGCATGACGCAGGCGGAAGCGGGCATCGAAGAGCTCAAGACCAAGGTCGACTCGCTCGTCATCATCCCGAACGAGCGCCTCAAGCACGCGACCGACCAGAAGATCACCTTTGCCAACGCGTTCGAGATCGCGGACGACGTGCTGCGTCAGGCGGTGCAGAGCATCTCCGACCTGATCCGCGACACGGGCTTCATCAACCTCGATTTTGCCGACGTGACCGCCATTATGAAGGATGCAGGCCTTGCCCACATGGGCGTCGGCCGCGCCGCCGGCAAGAACAAGGCCGAGGAGGCCGCGCGCATGGCTATTTCGTCCCCGCTGCTGGAGACCTCCATCAACGGTGCGCACGGAGTGCTCATCAACGTCACGGGCTCGATGGACATCGGCCTCGACGAGGTCGAGCAGGCAGCGTCCCTCGTGCAGGAGGCTGTGCATCCCGACGCGCTCACAATCTTCGGCGCGACGTTCGACGAGACGCTCGACGACGAGATCCGCGTCACCGTCATCGCCACGGGCTTTGACAAGGCGCCCGGCGCGCTGGACTTCAACAAGGATAAGAAGCCTGCCGAGCAGAGCGGCGAGAGCGCCGCTGCCGGTCTTGCGCCGCTCGACTTCGACAAGGAAAAGGCCGAGGAAGAGGCTAAGCACGAAGATGAGCCCGATCCGTTCGACGACATCTTCAAAATTTTCAACCGCGAGCGTTAAATGGAAACAATTCCCAATTCCGCAGACTTTGGTCTGCGGAATTTCTTTGTCCGCATTTACAGCGCCATTTCAAAAAGGGATGCCAGCGCATCAAAATTTTGCACCTTTTAATTTTGCCCGAAGCGCAGAAAGTAAATGCGCCGGACAGAGAAAAAGAAATGAGAAAGAAAAAATTTCCGGCGTTGGGCGGACGGCTGCGCGCTGCGCGCACAGGGCGCGCCGTCCGCCCGTATTTTTTAAAGGGGTGAGAGAATGGATGGAACGCATCGCACAAAAAAGCGAGCGGCGGCGATCCTGCTTGGATTTAGCCGCCGCCGCGATCGCAATGCCGTCTGCGCAGGCGGCGGACCGGACGGTCAGCGAACTGATCCCCGTCGGACAGACCGTCGGCGTCAAGCTCTTTTCCGATGGCGTGCTCGTCGTCGGCTTTTCCGATGGGGAAAGTCCGGCGAAGGACTGCGGACTCAAGGAGGGCGACGTCATCACGGCCATCTGCGGGCAGAGTCTGGACACCATTGAGGAATTCCGTCAGCTTCTGGCAGAAAACGGCGAGGACGCCGCAGCGCTGACCGTCAAGCGCGGCAGCCGCACGATCGAACTGAGCGCAGAGCCGGAGAAGGATGAGGACGGCGAGTACCGCCTCGGCGCCTGGGTGCGCGACAGTATGGCGGGTATCGGCACGATGACTTTTTACGACCCGCAGAGCGGCACCTTCGGCGCGCTGGGCCACGGCGTGACGGACGTGGACACGGGGCAGCTCCTGCCGCTCGACCACGGCAGCATCATGGACGCCTCGGTCAAGGCGGTGAAAAAAGGCGAGCGTGCCTCGCCCGGCGAGCTCAAGGGCGACTTTGACCTGACGCGCGACAGCGGAACGCTTTACGCCAACACCGAATGCGGCATTTTCGGCAAGCTCTCGGCAGAGGACGCGGCAAAGATCACCGGCGCGGCGCTGCCGATCGCAAAGAAGAATGAGATCAAGACCGGCAGGGCGGCGATCCTGGCCACCGTTTCCGGCAATGAAACACGCGAGTATGATATTGAGATCGAAAAAATCTATTCGCCTTCCGGCAGCACGCGAAATCTGCTGCTGCGCGTGACGGACGAGGAGCTTCTTGCGCAGACCGGCGGCGTGGTGCAGGGAATGAGCGGCAGCGCGATTTTGCAGGATGGCAAGATCATTGGCGCGGTCACGCACGTCCTGCTGGATGATCCGTCAAGAGGTTATGGTATTTTTATCGAAAATATGCTCTCTGCGGCGGGACTTTTGAGTGAATAACCTACCCATATAGTAGAAAGATTGTGTTAAGATGGCGTAAAAACAACCAAATTCTCATGCAAAAAGTTAGAAAAAGATGGTTAGATTCGACATAACTCGCTTGAAAACGCTGTCCAAATATGTTAGCTTAAAGCCATGGCAGAACGAAGACGTCACATTTTGCTGCTGAAGCTGGCCGGCTGGGTCGGCGAAAACTTGTGTGAAAAGGACGGGATGACATGGACAAGAGGATCACGGTCGTATTAGCGGACGCAAACGAGGAGTTCCGCACAGCACTGAAACAGGCATTGGAAGCAACGGGTGAGTTCGACGTAGTGGGATGCGCAGCCGACGGACTGGCTGCGGCGCAGGATATAGCGGAGCGAAAGCCGCAGCTTCTTGTGATGGATCTTTTGCTGCCGGGACTTGACGGCTTTGGCGTGCTCGAGCAGGCGGCGAAGGACAAGGTGCAGATGAAGACAGTTGTCGTCTCGGCTCTTTATCGCGATCAGATCGTGTCGCAGGCGATGAGCCGCGGCGTATCGTTCTTCATGCCCAAGCCCTGCGAGCTGACCTCGCTTTTAGACCAGATGCGCCGCGCGGTCAACGAGGGTGAGGAGAGCGAGGACGAGTCGCAGGCGCTTGAGCGCGAGGTCACGGCAGTGATCCACGAGGTCGGCGTGCCCGCGCATATCAAGGGCTATCAGTACGTGCGCGAGGCCATCGTCATCGCCGTGCAGGACATGGATGTCATCAACGCCGTGACAAAGGTGCTCTATCCCGAGGTCGCGCGCCGCTACAGCACCACGCCCTCGCGCGTCGAGCGCGCGGTGCGCCATGCGATCGAGGTCGCGTGGGACCGCGGCGACCTTGAGACGCTCCAGCGCTATTTTGGCTACACGGTATCCAACACGAAAGGAAAGCCGACCAACAGCGAGTTTATCGCCATGATCGCGGACCGCATCCGTTTACAACGGAAGATTTATAGGGTGTGAAAAGCGAAAGACGTAAAGAGCCACGGAGAGATACTCCGTGGCTCTTTTAATAAGAGGTTTATGACTTATCACTTGCAGCGAACGCAAATGACAGCTCAGGGTCGGAAAGAATGACGACAGAGAAAGTATCGTCACTGACAAAAGCATATCCAAAAGCCGAGGCGTCAGGATCATCCGAAGCTTTTACATCATAACAATAGCCGGCAAGCTTTTCGCCATCATTCACAGCTTTTGTTTTCTCGGGACTGTAAGTTAAGTAGAAGGATAAATCAGAAATGGAGCGTTCTGAGAATGAAATTGTAGCCGCACCACCCTTTTCAACGGTGCAGGTAAAGCCACCGAGATTTTTTGCGCGGATGGTATCGTCTCCATTTTCCAGAAATACTCCGTTCCAGCTGCCGACGATACGCTTTTCCGCTTTTGCGGCAATGTTGCTTTGGAACAGGCTACTGTTGGCAAGAGCCACGGCGACAAGCAGAAGTGCGAGCACGGAAACGAGGAGAACGGCCTTCTTTTTCTTCGGCTTTTTGCCGCTGGCGGGGATGGGAGCTTCCTCTGCGGGGGTGATCTCCGCAGGTGCGGAATCTGCTTCAGGCGCGGCCGTTTCAATTTTTTCGCCGCAGTTCATACAGAAGACAGCGTCTCCCGGGATCGGGCTGCCGCATTTGGGACAAATGTTCATCTTACATCTCCTTAACTGACTTCTTTTATGTATAGCCGGATGTTAGAGTAGCTGATATCCTTTTTGTGCATGATCTCAAATCGCTGGGAATCACCGGCGTCCAGGTCCGTGCCGTTTGTCCAGTCGGTGTCGACGACATTTCCGCTGCGGTCCAAAAATTTGACGCCGATCTCATAGTAGCGGACATCTTTGGAGCTGGTGTTTTTCACGGTCCCTTCGATATAGAGATAGTTTCGGCTCGTCCGCGTTGTCCAGTCGGACAAAATGGTCAAGTCGCCGGTCGTAGGGGTACTCAGATATTCTTGAAGCGCACGATCGTATTTGCTCTGCTCGATGGCGTCCTTTTGGCTTTTGACCTGCGAGAGCTCGTGTACCGAGCCGCCGATGATCAGCAAAGCAGCGGCGATACAAACGATGAGCAGGGCGTTTCGCTTAGAAATTTTTGGCGCGGAGGGAGATAGCCTTTCACCGCAGTCGGGACAGAAAACAAAGCTGTCATCGTATTGCTTGGAGCATTTTTTGCTGCCTTCTGCAAAGGCGGTGCCGCATTTGGGACAAAACATAAGATATTCCTCTCTCTCCTAAATATGTGGAAGACTCGACACAGGAGCCTTCCTCTGGAAAGAGTATAGCGCTTGCCAATTAAACTATACATATAATGATAATTAAATATCATTTTAGGCAACTTATAATGAACGAAAAAGGCGGGAGTTTATTATGATTTGTGACAGAATAAAGCAATTACGGGAGCAGGCGGGCTATTCGCAGGCGCAGCTGGCAAAGCTCTTTCATGTTTCGGCGGACTATCTGCTGGGGCTTACGGCTTCATCGAGCATTGTGCTGGACGGATACATGCAGGAGGAAATTGAGCTGCTTTACAAGTTGATCCGCTATTTTGACGACCAGAAATAGCAGCGCTGATGCAGAGTACAAAACGATCCCCGTCCGGCGGAACTTTCCGCCGGACGGGGATCGTTGCTTTTTTACTTTTTCTGTTTCTTTTTCATGCGGCGCTCAATGTGCTGCAATCCCCACAGGCACAGCCAGGAGGCGGCGCCGAGGAGCAGCGAGCCAAGCGCAAATTGCTTTTTCTTCATGTCGATATCCTCATGTGTCGCTTTCGCGTAAAACAACGTCTGCGGTGAAGCGCTTGCCGTCGCGCTCGACTAAGAGCTTGAGCGTTTCGCCTGCTTCATGGCGGCGGCGGACACGCAGAAGGTCGGTGGACTTTGTCAACGCTTCGCCGTCGGCCGCTACGATAAGGTCACCCTTCTGGATGCCGGCCTCGTCGCCGGGGCCGCCGGGCGTGACGTCCATCACGCGCAGAGCGGTCTCGCCGCTATCTAAAATGACGGGCGCGATCTGTACCGAGATACCGATCACCACCTCGCCGTGCACCTCGCCGTAGGCGATCAGGTCATTGATCATATAGGCGGTCGAGGCGATGGGAATGGCAAAGCCGAGGCCCTCCACGCTCGTGGTGGAGGACGAGCCCATCTTCATCGTGTTGATACCGACGACCTGTCCGTACACGTTGATGAGCGGGCCGCCGGAGTTGCCGTTGTTGAGCGCGGCATTCGTCTGAATGAGCGTCATCGTCACGCCGTCGACGTACACGTCGCGGTTGATGGCGGAGACGATGCCGTCGGTCAGGGTGCCGCGCAGCTCCACGCCGAGCGGGTTGCCGATGGCGAACACCGGATCGCCGACCGTCAGCGCGTCAGAGTCGCCGAATTCCGCGGCGGGAAGGCCGCTGGCCGCGATCTTGATGACGGCGAGGTCCTTTTCTTCGTCGAGCCCCAAAAGGCACGCACGGTAATCCTCACCCGTGTCGAGCACGACGTAGCACTCCGAGCCGCCCGCGATGACGTGGGCGTTCGTGAGGATGTAGCCATCCTCGGTGAAGATGACGCCGGTGCCGACCATGGCGCTGCCGTCGCGGTTGCCGGTGAGCACTGTGACGGTGGAGGGATTGACTTTCTGATAGATCTCCTGCTGATCGTCAGCGCCTCGCCGTGGCTTTCGTTGTAGCGGAGCTTGACCTGATCGGTGTTGGGCAGGCGCTTGATGGTCGTTTCGCCATGCTCGCTGTTGTCGTAATAATCCTCGTCATGGCGCTGCTCAAAATCATCGTCGTGATAGGAACGGTGATCGTCGAACGCGCCGCCGAGCCACAGCGCCGTGACGACGCCGCTGACGAGGAGAAGGCCGAGCATGCAGAAAAGGAAGATCTTAAGCCCTTTCCGCTTTTTGCGCGGTGATGTATGCTTCTTCGGCTGTCCGGGCAGCGGTGTCGGCTGCACGTAGCGCTCCACGATGGGCGTGACGGGCGCTTCATAGCGCAGCACGACCTCCTGCGGCTCGCCGCTCTGGCTGACCGTCGGGGATAACTCCTGATTCTCGTGATCCATAGCGTGTTTCTCCTGTTGAGACTTACTGCGCGGTCTGCCCGCCGGCGAGCGTCACGCTGAAGGTGAACGTCGTCAGGCCGTTTTCGCTTGTGACGGCGATGTGCTCCTTGTGCTGGTCCAGAATGGTTTTAACCACGTAGAGCCCGAGGCCACGCCGTCCTTATCCTCGCTGCGGGACTTGTCGCTCTTGTGGAAGCGCTCGAAGAGCAGCGGGATCTCCTCGGCGGGGATGGTGTCGCCCTCGTTGCGAACCGAGATCAGCGCCTTGCCGTTGAGCGTCGTCACGCCGAGGTAGAGCGCAGAGCCCTTGCGGGCGAATTTTGCCGCATTTTCGAGCAGGTTGTAGATGACCTGCGTGATGAGGTCGTTGTCGCCGAGCACCATGATGCCGCTGTCGGGAATGTCGGCGTCGACATCGAGCCCGCGGTCGGTGATCTTCTTCTCCATCGAAATGAGCACGCGGCGCATGCTCTCGCACACGTCGAACGGCGCCTTCGTGCGCGTCAGGTCGCGCGACTGGAGCTGCGAGACCTCGAGCATGCGGCGCACGAGGCGGGACAGACGCCGCGCCTCATCCGAGATGATGCGCAGGTACTCCTTTTCCTGCTCGGGCGGGATCGTGCCGTCTAAGATGCCGTCGGTGTAGCCTGCGATGGTCGTCATCGGGGTCTTTAACTCATGGGAGACGTTCGCGATGAACTCGCGGCGCTGGCGTTCGGTCTCCTGTAAGGAGTCCGCCATGTTGTTGAACGACTCGGCGAGCTCGGAGATCTCCGTCACACCCTCGTAGTTGTGCATGCGCACGTCGAAATTGCCCTCGGCGAAGCGGCGTGTCGCCTCCGCCATCTCGTGGATGGGGCGCGACTGGCGCATGCTGACCCACGCGCTCACGACGAACGAGAGCAGCAGTACCGTCACCGCCGTCATGAAAAACAATCCGATGAACGTGCGCCACATCGTCGTCAGCGCCCGCGCGCCGGTCACCGCCAGCACAAAGCCGACGGTTGCGCCCTCGCTCACGATCGGCACGCCGACGACGAAGTGCGTGTCCTCATAGATGTCGCCGAGCGTGGTGCGCACGGCGTAGGTGTCATCGCTCATCGCGCCCTCGGCCACGTCCTGCGGCACGGTCAGCACGCGGTTGACGAGAGTTGTATCGGTCGTCAGCAGCAGGTTGCCGTCCGAGTTGCAGATGAGAAATTCTGCATCCGTCACGTTCGAAGCGAAGTCTGCCAGCTCACGCAGCCCTGTGAGCGAGCCGTTTTCCATGTAGGACGACACCATGTGCGACACGACCGTCGCCTTGCTCTGCATCTGCTCGCTGCGCTCATCGATGGCGTAGGAATACGTCAGCGCGAAGAACGCGCTGCCGAGCAGCGCCAGCGTCAGCATGACGACGCTTGCCGTAAGCAGAAAATTCTGCCAGTAGATCGTGCGGCAGCGGGTCTTGACCTTTTTGAGCGTCCAGCGCTTTTTCTGTGTTTTCTCTTTGTTTTCTTCCGGCATACTGAATTACTTCACTTCGAATTTATACCCGACGCCCCAGACGGTCTTGAGCGCCCACTGGTCGCTGACGTTTTCGACCTTTTCGCGGAGCCTCTTGACGTGTACGTCTACCGTGCGCGAATCGCCGAAGTAGTCGAAGCCCCACACCTCGTCAAGCAGCTGGTTGCGCGTGTAGACGCGGTTCGGCGTGGCGGCAAGGTGGTAGAGAAGCTCCAGCTCTTTGGGCGGCGTGTCGATCTTCTTGCCGTCGACGATGAGCTCGTAGGAGTCGAGGTCGATGATGAGCTTGTCGAACGTGAGGCGCTTGTGCGTGTCCTCGGGGATCTCGCTGCGGCGCAGCACGGCGTTGATGCGCGCAAGCAGCTCCTTCATCTCAAAGGGCTTGACAACATAGTCGTCCGCGCCCATCTCGAGGCCGTGGATGCGGTCGTTGACCTCGCCCTTGGCGGTGAGCATGATGATCGGGCACTTAGACGTCTCGCGGATCTTGGCGCACACGCCCCAGCCGTCGAGCACGGGGAGCATCACGTCGAGCAGCACAAGGTCGGGCTCTTTTTCCTTGAATTCCTCCACGGCCTTGCCGCCGTCGGCGGCGATGCGGACGTCAAAGCCCTCTTTGTCGAGATACATCTTAATGAGGTTGGAAATATTATTGTCGTCCTCCACGACAAGAATATTGCGTGCCATGCTGGTTTCCTCCTTCACACAAGCGTGTGTCTTTCTTCTGTGTTATTGTTTATTATACGCAAAACTGTGCGCGTTTCCTGAACAATTTGTAAAACCGTCACGCGCCCTTTGTGAGCGCGAGCTCGTTGAGCGCCGTGATGAGACGCGAGGACGAGCGGAGGCGAGAGAGCAGCGTGCTCCAATCTGCCTGCACGGCGGTGTCAGCGCCGAGATAGGCGATGCACCCGCCGGAGCGGGCCTGACGCGCGATGCCGCTGGCGGCCTGCGCCGCGGTGGGAAGACCGCCGCTGTAATCCAGGTCAAAGTCAATGGGGCAGTAGCCCGCGGCGCGCACGGCGCGCAGCGTCTTGTCCGACGCGCCGTAGAGCGCGACGAGCCGCGCTTTTTCGTTGCACGCGGCCCATAGCGCGTTGTTTGCGCGCTCGATCGCGCTGACCGTGCGTGAGCTGCCGCCGGAAGCGTCGATGCGCAGCGCGGCGGCGTTGCCGCTGATGACGACACGGCGCAGCAGATCGCCGAGCGAGGAAAGCTGCTCTTCCGAGAAGAGAAACGTCGCCGTCGCGTTGTTGCTTGCGAGCGTGTCGAGCAGGGCGTTTGCGCTCTCTTCGTCCGTCACACGCAGCGCGAGACAGACAAGGTCGCGGTCGCCGTCGGTGTTCTGATTCGGTGTGTTGCCGGGATCGTTCGACTCGCTGTGCGTCTTCATATATTCGTTGTAGCGCTGCTCCATGGACATAGCCGCGGCGTCGATGAACTTCGCGTCGGAAAGCACGACCGTATCACTTTTGACGCGGACCAGGTAACCATAGGTCACGCGCGTGTAGCTATAATCGAGCGAGAAAAACTGCGTCAAAAGGTCGAGCGGCAGGAACACAACGTCGCTGCGCACGATGGCAGGACCGCCGTACTGGCGGTCGTTCTGGTCAGCGACGGTGCCGGCGGCGAAGTTGAACGTCAGTGCGCTGCCCTGCCGGTAGACGACGGCGGTGCTCTTGTCGCGGCTGCGGGAGTAGAAAAGGCCCAAGTCCGTGCCGGTGATGACTGTGGAGGGGATATACAGCCGCCCACCCGACCAGAACGGCATCGTCTCATCGCTCAGATCGGGCAAAAGTTGGTCGTTGACGGCGGTGAAATAGACAGTCGTCTCGGCCCTCGTTTCGCTGGGGGTGAGGGAGAAGACCATCAGCAATACAAGCAGCAGACACAAAAAACGCTTGCTCTTCATTTCTCCCGCCTCCTTGCGTATTTTATCTTAATATTATAGCAATTTTTCCGCCGCTTTGCAATATCCGCGATGCCTCAGCCGTCATAATAGCCGACGGTGGTGTTCGAAAAATAGTGCTGCACGATTTCCTCGGCGGAAAGGCCCTGTTTGGCGAGGATATTTGCGCCGTACTGGCTCATGCCGACACCGTGGCCGTAGCCTGTGACGTGGAAGGTAAAGGCATTGTCCTTGTATTCCACGGTGAACGACGGCGAGCGCAGCGAGAGAATCGTGCGCAGGTCATTGCCGCACAGCTTGACGCCGCCGACCGTGACGGAGGCGACATAGTCCGAGTCGTTTCGCACGATATCGCGGATCCATCCCTCGGGGCTGCCGGAGAGGTCGGCGTCCGGCTTGGCGGCGAGGATGAGAGACTTGAATTCCGCTGCCGTGAACGTTGCGACCGAGTAGTAGTTCGGTACGAGCTCTTCCGTCTCGGGGCTATCGACCTTTTGGAGATACGGCAGATCGTTCATCCACACGTCGCCTGCGCCCTGCGTGCTGCCGTCGGCGGACGAGAAGAACACGGCAAGGATGGGCGCGCCGTCGTACAAAATGACCTCGCCGTCCGTCTCGCTCACGGCGCGTGCGAGCTTTTCCTCGTAGTAGACGGCCATGCTGCCCCAGTTGGCCGCGGCCTGTTCGGCATTTATGTACGCCTTGCAGCAGGTGTGATCGTCGCAGGCGTCGGCGTCAGGGTGGTTCGCGCTGCCGCCGCCGCGGATGCGATAGAGCGTGTAGGTGCGCGCGGCGATGGCCTGTGCCTTGAGCGCCTCCTCCTCAAACGAGGCGGGCATTTCCGCGCGCAGCACGCCGAGAAGGTATGTGCCCATGTCCATCTCCTGGACCTCGCCCTGAATTTGGACGCGCAGCGTTTTTGCGCTGTCGCGCTCGCCGGGGGCGGCGATCTCACCGCTCGGCAGGGGAGATTCCGAGCCGTCCTGTGTGTTCGGCGTGTCGTCAAAGCGGCCTGCCGCCGCCCAGGCGAGGATCCAGATGAGGCCGATCAATAATATCGTGATGCGAAGAAGCTGTTTCAAGGCGTGTTCCTCCCTGCGGCCCACGGCCGCGATGCTTAAGTGACAGTGTTTTTATCAGTGTATGACCGACTTGTCCGCAAAATGATTCATGGACAAACGGGGATGAGTGTGCTATCATCAATAAATAGATGTTTTCCGGCGCTGTGCGCGCCGTATTCCGGAAAAAGAAAGGGTTCGGTTTTGTGAAAATTCTTCATTGGCTTTTGCTGGTGCTTTTTTCTGCGGCAGCGGCGCTGGCACGCCTCCGCCTGCCGGCAGTCGGCTTTGACGCGGACGGACTTCCCGTCCCGATGGACTTAAACACGATGGTGCTGCCTGCGGTGCTCGTCGTCGCAGCGGTCATCGCGGTCATTATGGCGCGGCGCTATCCCGCTCAGCGCGAGCTGTGCGGCAGCATGGACCTCTACTTCGCCTTTGACCGCTCGACGCTTGCGGTCTTGCTGATGGTGCTCGGCAGCTTTGCCCTGATCGGCTCGGCGGTGTGCTCGTTGGTGTTCTCGCTCCGCACGACGCTTACGATGATCCTGTCCGTTTTTCTGGCAGTCGGCGCGGCATGCCTGCTGTACGCTACGACCGCGCTGCGCCGCAAGGCGGAGTTCCCAGGCGTTGCGCTGCTCGTGCCTGTGTGCGCGATGGTGCTTGCGCTGATCCTCTTCTACCGCGAGCACGCGGCGGACCCGATTCTGCGTCATTACTATGTCGAAACGCTGGCGCTCGCGGCGCTGACGGTGCTGCTGCTCGAATTTGCGGCCTTTGCTTTCCGCGGCGGCGCGCCGCGGCTGCTGATGCCCGCGAGCACGATGAGCGTCATCCTTTGCGCGGCGGCCTTGGCCGCGCGCCCGACGCTTGCCGAGATCCTCTTCTACGCCGGCGGCGCGTGCATCGCGCTCGGTATCGGCGCGGCGGCGGACTTCGATCCGTGACGCCATCCTACATCAGAATATAACGAAAAAGGACGCCTCACGGCGTCCCTTTTCTTATAAGATGGAAGATTGGATGAAAAAAGCTATTGTCTCTTGCAAGGATTAAGATAAAGGACGCATGTTAACAAAGTTCGAGGGAAAGTGTTACAAAAGTGTTAAATAGAAAGAAGATCCGGAAACCCTTGCAAATCAAGGAAAATCCTTGCGCCACAGTCGTTTGCAGCTTGCACGGGACTGTGCAAGACTGTGCCAAACTGTCTATATCTCGGACGCAGTAATGACGCAGTAGCAATTCCTGACCGGCGGTCAAATGACGCGCGAAAGCGAAATCACTTTACGAACGCAGCGTGCGGAAAAAATCGGCCAGCACGGCGCGGCATTCGTCTTTCAGAATGCCGCCCACGAGCGCGGGGCGGAAGGGAAAGCGCTCCATAAAGAGGTTCAGCACGCCGCCGCAGGCGCCCATCGCCTCGTCGCGCGCGCCATAGTAGACGCGCGGGATGCGCGCGTTGACGATCGCGCCCGCGCACATTGGGCAGGGCTCGAGCGTCACGTAGAGCGTGCAGCCGTCGAGCCGCCAGGAGCGCAGACGTTCATTTGCCTGTGCGATGGCTTCCATCTCTGCGTGCGAGGAGGTGCGCTGCAGCTCCTCACGCCGGTTGCGGCCTCGGCCGATGATCTCGCCGTCTTTGACGATGACACAGCCGACGGGCACCTCGCCCTCCTGTGCGGCCTCGCGCGCGAGAGACAGCGCCTCGCGCATATAATCTTCATGCTCCATACTTGGCTCCTTGTTTGAAAAGAGGAATATTTGTCCACACTTTCCATACACTGACATTGCAGAGGTATGGGAGGGCGAAAACATGCGAAAGGTCAATTTGCTGCGCTGTGACGTCGCGCGCGATGCATCCATGCAGGACTTGTTCAGCGAGCTGCGCGACACGCGTGTCGCGCTGTCGCAGGCGTACGCGCGCTTCAACGCGGTCTGCGCGCCGGAGCTCGTCGACGCCTGCGTGTATGAGATCAACGCCGAGCTCTCACGCTATGACTACCTGCTGCGCCAGATCAAGGAGCGCAGCGGCGAAGCCGTGTACAAAACGTGCAGCGAGGGGGTCGCAAAATGGGGATAACGGAAAAAATACTGCTTGTCCTGTTTGCCGTGTTTGCGCTGCTCGCGGTGCTCAGGCTGTTCGCCGCGCCGTTGAAGCTCGCGGGCAAGCTGCTCGTCAACACGCTGCTCGGCTTTGCGCTGCTCGGCATTCTAAGCGCGCTCGGCGTGCTCGCCAAGCTTTCGCTGGGGCTGAATCTCTTCAACGCCCTCGTCATCGCCGTCCTCGGCGTGCCGGGCCTCGCGCTGCTGATCTTGCTGAGGCTGGTGTTTATTTAATGTACATAGGACAAAAGCCTCGTAGAGTTTTTACCCGCGAGGGGTACGCGGCATCCGTAGAGCAGCAAAGCTGCTAACGGCTGCCCAGGGTGCCCATAGGCACGAAAAGATTTTAATCGTTTTCTGCCGCGACATGCGCGTGGCAGAAAACACTTTGCGCGAAGCGTGTGTCGAATTGGCCTCTTTCAGCGGCCAACCGAGGCACAAAGCGCAGTGAAATATTCTCGGAAAAGTGACAACGTCACTTTTCCGAATTTTTTGTATCCCAGCCGTACAGCGGATACCGCTGCATCGCGCCAAAGAGCTTCTGCTTGAGGTCTGGGTAGCGCTCGGAGAGCGACTCGATGAGCTCTTTGACCTCCTGACGGCGCGTTTCACCGTTGGCAGGGCAGGGATTGTGCACGATGGGAAGCTCGAGCTTTGCCGCGACATTGCGCACCTGCTGCTCCTTCACATAGAGCAGCGGGCGGATCTGCGTCACGTCCGAGCGGCTCAGGTATGTCACGGGCTGGAAGCAGCCGATGCGGCCCTCAAAGAGGAGATTCATCAAAAGTGTTTCGACCGCGTCGTCGTAGTGGTGGCCGAGCGCGATCGTTTTGATGCCGTGCTCGTTCATCGCGGTCGAGAGCGCACCGCGGCGGAGCTTGGCGCACAGCGAGCAGGGATTTTTCTCCTTGCGCTCCAAAAACACGATCTCGTAGATCGGCACGTTCACGCGGATGTACTCGACACCGAGCGCCGCGCAATAGTCGGCCACGGCATCAAAGCTCATGCTCGGCACACCCGTTTCGACCGTGATGGCCACGACCTTGAACGGCTTCTGGTAGAATTTGGAAAGGCGCGCGAGCGCGGTGAGCGTGACGAGCGAGTCCTTGCCGCCGGAGACGCCGACGGCGACCGTCTCGCCCTCCTGGATCATGTCGTAGTCCGTAACGCAGCGGCGCACGAGGCTCAAGATTTCCTGCATAGGTACAGCTCCTTGCGAAAAATAAGAATTTCGATTTTGCGATTTGAGAAATTGAGAGATAATCAAAGAAAACGAGAGGATTTACGAGTATTGATTGCGCTAAATTAAAATGGTGTTGACATTCTCGCGCCCAAATGCTATAAATAAACTCGTTCCGATTTTACCAAGGGACAACAAAAATGTAAAGCACAAGCTTTCATTCATAGATCAATATGGAGGAAACACACCATGTCCACTTTTATGGCGAACAAGGGCAACATCGAGCGTAAGTGGTACGTCATCGATGCTGCCGGCAAGCCCATGGGCAAGACCGCCGTTGCTGCGGCTGATCTGCTCCGCGGCAAGCGCAAAGTCACCTACACCCCGCACGCCGACTGCGGCGACAACGTCATCATCATCAACGCTTCCAAGGCCATCCTCACCGGCAACAAGATGGAGCAGAAGTACTATCGTACGCACTCCGGCTGGGTCGGCGGCCTCAAGGAGACCAAGTACCGCATCCTCATGCAGGAGAAGCCCGAGCTCGCGATGCGCGTGGCTGTGCGCGGCATGATGCCCCGCAACACCGTGACCAAGGACTCCCTGAAGCGCCTGCACATCTACGCTGGTGACACCCACGAGCAGCAGGCCCAGAAGCCCGAAGCCTACGAAGTCTAAGGAGGAAGAGAAGAATGTATCAGTCCAAGAAGCCTTATCTGTACGGCACCGGCCGTAGAAAGTCCTCCGTCGCCCGCGTTCGCCTCTTCCAGAACGGCACCGGCGCTATCACCATCAACGGCCGCGACATCGACGAGTATTTCGGTCTCGAGACCCTGAAGATGGTCGTCCGTCAGCCCCTCGCCGCGACCGAGGAGCTCGGCAAGGTCGACATCGTTGCCACCGTCGAGGGCGGCGGCGTGTCCGGTCAGGCCGGCGCTCTGCGTCACGGCGTGGCCCGCGCCCTGCTGCTGGTCAACCCCGAGTACCGCACCGTCCTGAAGAAGGCCGGCTTCCTCACGCGCGATCCTCGTATGAAGGAGCGCAAGAAGTACGGTCTCAAGGCCGCCCGTCGCGCGCCCCAGTTCTCCAAGCGCTAATTTGCTGAAAATCCCCGAAACTCATGGTCTCGGGGATTTTTGTATCCCGAAAACCACTCGCTGGGCGAGTGGTTCAAAAGAGGCTGCTGCCGATGAGGAAAAATAAAACTCCCTCTGTTATAGTAGAGATGCGGTCTGGCAACTGCAAACTACAAAACAAAGGGAGGTCACTCAAGAATGAATGACACGAACAGTTTAGCGCATACGAAGTGGAATTGCAAATACCACATCGTATTTGCGCCGAAGTATCGGCGCAAAGTGTTCTTCGGCGAAAAAACGCAGGGAGATTGGGAAAATACTGCGGCAGTTATGCGAATGGAAAAAGGTGAATATCGTAGAGGCGGAAGTATGTCCGGATCATATTCACATGCTCCTTGAGATCCCGCCCAAAATTGCGGTTTCGAGCTTTGTGGGATACCTGAAAGGCAAAAAGCTCGCTGATGATCTACGAACAGTTCCCAAATCTCAAGTACAAGTACAGAAACCGCGAATTTTGGTGTCGCGGATACTACGTGGACACCGTGGGGAAGAATGCGAAGAAAATAGAAGAGTACATCCGGAATCAATTAGAGGAAGATAGGATGGGCGAACAACTGACGATGGGCAACTTCTAAGCCCGTTTACGGGCTGCTGGTAACAAGCCTATGCAGATGTCAGATCGTACCAACGCCGCATGAGGCGTGGCTGGTAACATAGGGCTTCGCCCGTCTAAGAAATACCCCCGGCTAGGCCGGGGGATATTTATTTCTTTGTGAGGATATGCCTCTTTTTGCCGCTGAAGGCCGTAAAGGTTTGGGGTTACTTAGAGGTTTTTTGAGGTTACCGAGTTGCTTTCAGGTTACTAATGAGGTTACTAGGAGAGTATTTAGTAAATCGAAGATGCAGCATAAAGAAGGACGCATTCTTTCGAATGCGTCCTTCTTTATGCCAAAATAGAAAGGGAAAGGCTGACGGCCTTTCCCTTTTTTTGCTTTAGCCGTCAGCCTTTCCCTTTTTTTGCTTTAACGGCAATATTTTTCAATATAAGCGTTCTGGCACTTGATGATGATCTTGATGGCTTCCTCGCGGCCGAGGACGTCGCTGACGACGGTCTCCTTGCCCTCCAGGCTCTTGTAGACGCGGAAGAAGTGGCGGATTTCGCTTGCCACATGGTTCGGCAGCTCCGAGATGTCCTGATAGGTGTTGTAGGTCGGATCCTGGAAGGGAATGGCAATGATCTTTTCATCGAGACTGCCGCTGTCCTCCATCGAAATAACGCCGATGGGGTAGCACTCCACGAGGCTCAGCGGGCGGATGCATTCAGAGCAGAGAACCAGAACATCCAGCGGGTCGCCGTCGTCCGCCCAGGTGCGGGGGATGAAGCCGTAGTTGGCGGGATAGTGAGTCGAGGTGTAGAGAATTCGGTCGAGACGCAGCGCGCCGGTCTCTTTATCCATCTCGTACTTGTTTTTCGAGCCCTTCTCGATCTCGATGACCGCGAAAAAGTCCTCAGGGCGCACGCGCGCCGGTGCAATATCATGCCAAAGATTCATAATAGTTCTCCCTTCGTGAGAAATGGTATTGAGAAAACGCGCAGAAGTACGCTTCTGCGCGCTTTCGCTGACGAAAATTATTTGCTCAGTGCCTCGTCGATGCTCTTCGCGCCGAGCTTGCCGGCGCCCATGGCGAGGATGACGGTGGCAGCGCCCGTGACGGCGTCGCCGCCGGCGTAGACGTTCTGATGAGAGGTGAGACCGGCCTCGTTCACGACGATGCCGCCCTGCGGTTGACCTCAAGACCCGGGGTGGTGTTCTTGATGAGCGGGTTCGGCGTGGTGCCAAGGGACATGATGACGCAGTCGACCGGCAGATCGTGTTCGCTGCCGACCTTTTCGATCGGGCGGCGGCGGCCGGAGGCGTCAGGCTCGCCCAGCTCCATCTCCACGCAGGTCATGGAGGAGACATAGCCGTTCTCGTCGCCGTTGATCTTGACGGGGTTATTGAGCGTCTTGAAGACGATGCCCTCTTCGATGGCATGCTCGACCTCTTCGTGACGGGCGGGGAGCTCTTCCATGCCGCGGCGGTAGACGACGTACACGTCCGCGCCCAGGCGCTTGGAGCAGCGGGCGGCGTCCATGGCGACGTTGCCGCCGCCGACGACGGCGACCTTCTTGCCGGCAAGCGGCATGATGGGCGTGTCGGAGCCGTCCTTATAGGCCTTCATCAGGTTGATGCGGGTCAGGAACTCGTTGGCGGAGTACACGCCGCAGAGGTTCTCGCCGGGAATGTGCATGAACATCGGCAGGCCCGCGCCGGAGCCGATGAACACGGCCTCGAAGCCGTACTGGCTCATCAGCTCGTCGATGGACACGACGCGGCCGATGACCATGTTCGTCTCGACCTTGACACCGAGGGCCTTGAGGCCGTCGACCTCCTTCTGCACGATAGCCTTGGGCAGTCTGAACTCGGGGATGCCGTAGACCAGCACGCCGCCGGCAAGGTGGAGCGCCTCAAAAACGGTGACATCGTAGCCCTTCTTGGCAAGGTCGCCCGCGCAGGTCAGGCCGCTGGGGCCGGAGCCGATGACCGCGACCTTGTGGCCGTTGGGCGCGGGCTTGGCGGGGGCTTCCTGCACGTTTGCATTGTGCCAGTCGGCGACAAAGCGCTCGAGGCGGCCGATGCCGACAGGCTCGCCCTTGATGCCGCGGATGCACTTCGATTCGCACTGCGTCTCCTGCGGGCAGACGCGGCCGCAGACGGCGGGCAGGGAGGAGGTCTCGTGGATGACCTGATAGGCGCCCTCGTAGTCCTTTTCGGTGATCTTCTTGATGAATTCGGGGATCTTGACCTGCACCGGGCAGCCGGAGACGCAGGGATGGTTCTTGCAGTTTAAGCAGCGGGCTGCTTCGTCGAGCGCCTGCTCCTCGGTGTAGCCGAGGGCAACCTCCAGAGAAGTTCTTGTTGCGGACGTTGGGCTCCTGCGAGGGCATTTCGTTCTTTTTCAGACTCATATTCGGCATCTTACTGGACCTCCTTCTTGAACAGGTTGCAGGTCTCTTCGTATTTGTGGCGCTCCCAATCGAAGTACATCTTGCCGCGCTTGAGGCTCTCGTCCCAATCGACCTTGTGGCCGTCGAAGTCGGGGCCGTCCACGCAGGCGAACTTGGTCTCGCCGCCGACGGTGAGGCGGCAGCCGCCGCACATGCCGGTGCCGTCGACCATGATCGGGCTCATGGAAACGGTGGTGGGGATGCCGTAGGGCTCGGTGGTCTTGGACACGAATTTCATCATGATGGCAGGGCCGATGGCGAAGATCTCGTCATACTGGTTGCCCGCGTCGATGAGCTCCTTGAGCGCATCGGTGACAAGACCCTTCTCGCCGTAAGAGCCGTCGTCCGTCATCAGCTTCAAAACGCTGGACGCCGCGCGGAACTTGTCCTCAAGAATGACGAGGTCCTTATTCTTGAAGCCGACGACCGCGTGGACCTCCGCGCCGCAGTCGTGGAACTTCTTGAGCACGGGATAGGCGATGGCGCAGCCGACGCCGCCGCCCACCACGCAGACCTTCTTCTTGCCCTCGGTCTCGGTCGGGCGGCCCAGCGGGCCGACAAAGTCCTGAATGTACTCGCCCTCGGCTTTATGTCTGAGCTTTTCGGTGGTGGCGCCGATCGTCTGCACGATGATGGTGACGGTGCCCTTCTCACGGTCGAAGTCGTGGATGGTGATGGGGATGCGTTCACCGTTTTCATCGACGCGCAGGATGATGAACTGGCCGGGCTCGGCCTTCTTTGCCACCATCGGCGCCTCGATCTCGTAGAGGGTCACGGTGGGCTTGAGCGCTTCTTTCTTCACGATGCGATACATGAATGATTCTCCTTTTTGTTGAGATTCAGCGCCGTGCCGTCCGGGGAGAACGGCAGGCGGGATTCCTGGACGCAGCGCCGGGAATATGGAATGATGCTATATTTATATCATGAAAGTTTTCTTGCGTCAATGAATATCAAAATTCTGACGATGCAAGAAAACTTGCATTTACGAAAAATACTTGCAAAATACTAAAGCAGCGTCACGCTGCGGCCCTCGGTGCTGATGAGGTCCTCCTCGCGCATCTTGCGCATCTCGCGCATCATGGCGCTGCGGTCGGCGCTGATGTAGTCGGCAAGCATGCTGAGGGAAAACGGCAGGGGGAACGTCCGGCTGCCGTGCTCGTCGGCGAGCTGCTCGAAAAAGCACAGCAGCTTTTCGCGGATGGAGCGGCAGGCGAGCACCTCGATCCGGCGGCTCAGATGCAGGGACTTTTTCGAGAGCAGTTGGAAGAGGTTCGTTACGACCTGACTGTGGCAGGCGCAGGCGTTTTCGCAGCGCTTTGTGATCTGGTCATAGCGCATGAAGATGACGCGGCAGTCCTCGCGGCACTCGATGAGCGCGCTGCCGTCGCGAAAGCCGGTGAACGCCAGCTCCTCGCCAAAGACACTGCCCTCGTCCATGCTTTCAAGCACGGTGCGGTTGCCGTCGGCGTGCAGGCGCAGAAGCGCTGCGCTGCCCGAGAGCAGCACGCCGATCATATCCTGCTGCTGCCCGCAGGTGAGGATGGTCTGTCCTGCGCTGAAGCGCTGCTCGTAAGCGCTGAAGCAGCGCAGCATATTTTCGCACGATACTTCGTCCACGCCTGTAAACAGTGCGGAATCGCGGCAGTCCATCGCTCTCCCTCCCGTAAGGCCTGCTGCTTTACCGGTGCAGCGCAGCCGTTGACCTATTGCATTATCATATACCAGAGAGGAAAAAAAGTAAATGACAATTTCGCGAAAAAATCGGGTAAAAAAGCGTGCGATCCCTGTAAAAAAGCATCCGCCTTATTTGGCGGATGCTTTGTCCTTGGTTTTGCGCGCATAGTCGTAAAACACCTGCGCAATGGGCGATAAAATGCTGTTTTTGTGCTTGACGATATAGAGCTGGCGGCGGAAGCGCGAGTCGGGGAAGGGGAAGGCGAGAAGCTTTCCGAACTGAACATAGTCCTGCGCGGCGCTCTGCGCGATGAGACCGACGCCGAGACCCTCGCTGACCATCTGCTTGACGCTCTCGGTCGAGCGGATCTCGACCGCGGTGCGCAGCTGGGCGATGTCGACGCCGAGCTCATTTAAGAGTTCCTTGCCCGCCTGATACGTGCCGCTGCCCTTTTCGCGGCTGATGAACGTCTCTTCCTTGAGCTGCTCGATGGGGAAGGGCTTGCCCGCAAAGGCCTGATACTTTTCGGTGTTCGGCGCGATGAGCACCATCGGGTCGTTGGCAAAATCCTGATAGACGCATTTGTGGCTCGCCACCATCGTGCCGCAGAAGCCGATCTCTACGCTGCGCGTGGCGACGAGCTCCACGACCTTGGGACTGTCCTCCATCTGGATATTGAAGGTGATGTCCGGATAGCGGGCGCGGAAGTCCTGCAAAAGGTGCGGCAGATAATACTGGCTGGGCACCGTGGAGGCTGCGATGGAGATCGTACCCTTCATCTCCTGCGAGAAGTTGCGCAGCGCGATGGCTGCGTTCTCGCGCACCTGCAGGATCTCCTTGGCGTATTTGTAGAGGAGCTTGCCCGCGTCGGAGGGGTAGGTCTCCTTCGTGGTGCGGACGATGAGCTTGATATTCAGTTTTCTCTCCAGTGCGGAGACGTGCGAGCTGATGGTCGGCTGCGTCAGGTGCAGCAGCTCGGCCGCGCGGGAAAAGCTGCAGTTTTCCACCACGTAGACGAACGCTTCGAGCTCTTTGATATCCATATCAATGTCCATGAAGTTCCCCCGTCAGACAGGCAAAAGCAAAATGTTTTGCGGTGATAGTGCGTTGAATGCTTATTCTTTAACAGTATACACAGTTTAGCGCCGTTTGTCCAGAGAGGGAAACGGCATTTTGCAGGATTTTATGCATTTTTTGCCCGTGCGATGCACCGCGCGGGCAAAAAATGACGACTTACTGCTTGTCCTGCGCCAGCGCCTCGCCCAGCGCGATGGCGAGCTGATCGGGGCAGGAGGTATTCTTGAAGCCGCAGCGGATGCCGCGCATGCGCGCGATGGCATCCTCGGCCTTCATGCCTTCGACCAGGCGCGAAATGCCCTGAAGGTTGCCGTTGCAGCCGCCGATGACCTCTACGCTCTTGATGGTGTGGTCGTCGTTCAGCTCAATGTGCATTTCCTTGGAGCAAACGCCCTTGGTGCGGTAGTTATAAGTCATTTCTATCTCTCCTTTTCTGATAGTCCGCGTCAATCATAGCACATTCCCTGCGTTCGCAAGGGATGCACCGAAAAAGGAAAGAAAAAGAAGATGCGGCAATTCGGGGTGGTATTCCGCGAACAACTGTGCTATAATTATCCTGTTAGAATATTGCCATTACAGAACAAAACGCAAAAGGAGTTGTTTTTTATGTCAGTTTTGACCGCCGTTGTTCTCGGCCTTGTGCAGGGGATCGCGGAATTTTTACCGATCTCGTCCTCCGGCCATCTCGCCATCGCGGAGCATTTACTAAGCATCCAGGGCGCGAGCAACGTGCCCAACTTTTTCGACGTGCTGCTCCACCTCGGCACGCTCGTGGCGGTGTTTGCCGCTTACTGGGATGATATCCGCGATATGATCGTGGAGTTTTTTACCGGCATCGGCGACCTTGCCCATCATCGCACGCCGAACCCCGTGCCGCCTGCGCGCCGCCTTATTCTGCTCATCATTGTGGGCACGCTGCCGCTTTTCGTCATGGTGCCGTTTCGCCGTTTTTTCACGGAGCTGAGTGATAATATGTACTTTATCGGCGGCGCGCTGATCGTCACGGGCATCCTGCTCTTCGCGAGCGACCGCGTGCGCCATGGCCGCAAGACGGAAAAGACCGCCACGCTGCTCGACGTGCTGCTCGTCGGTATCGGTCAGGCCATCGCGCTGTGCCCGGGCATCTCCCGCTCCGGCATGACGATCACGGCGGGCTGCTTCACGGGCTTTGAGCGCAAGTTTGCCGTGCGCTTTGCATTCCTGCTCTCCATCCCCGCGGTGTTGGGGGCGAACATCCTGACACTCAAAGACGCGATCGACGCGGGTATCGACTTCTCCAGCGTGCCCGTGTACCTCGTCGGTGTCGTCGTCGCGGCGGTGTCGGGCTATGCGAGCATCCGCCTGCTGCGCTATGTTGCCGACAAGGGCCGTTTCGGCGCGTTTGCCTATTACTGCTGGGCCGCCGGCGTGCTGACGCTGGTGCTCACGATCCTGCACTAATTTTTGATTCTGAGGTGAATCATGGCACAACAGAAGAAAAAAACCACCACAACAAAAAAGAAAACGACGGGTTCGTCCCGCTCCTCGTCTTCCGGCAAGCGCACGGCGAAGAAGAATCAAAAGCGCCCCATCCGCCGCGAGGTCGCGGGCGCGATCCTGCTGGTGCTGGCGCTGTGCCTGGGCTTTAGCTACTTTCCAGTCGGGCGCGTGGCTGCTCGATCAGCCGGCGAAGCTGTGCCGGTCGCTCTTTGGCTGGGGCTATTACCTCGTCGCGCCCGCACTGCTGCTGGGGAGCTATATTCTGCTCTTCCACCGTGGGCGGAACGTCGCGTCCTGCCTTGTCGGCACGGCGCTGCTGCCGGTCGTGTTCGGCGCGATCATGCACATCGCCCTCTGCAAAGAGAAGTATGTCAACATGGATGGCATCTTGAAGCTTCTGTGGACGAGCGGCAACGCGCTCGAGTCCGGCGGCGCGGTGTCTGCATCGCTTGCGATCATGCTGGTGCTGCTGGTGAAAAAGGTGCTGGCGATGGTCCTGCTCGTCGTGCTGTTCGTCGCGTTTTTGATGATGGCGTTCCGTTTGACGCCTGCCGCCGTGATCGAGGCCGTGCGCTCGCACGAGCGCGTGCCCTATGAGCCAGTGGAGGAAGAGGACCTTCCGCCGCAGCGCACCCATGCACCGCGCCGCAGTGCGCCGGTCCATACGCCGGACGCCGCCATCGACATTCCGCTCGACGGCGAGGAGCGCGTCATCAAGAAAAATCCCACGGGCGGCTTCTTCCGCAAGAAGTCCGATAATATCAAGAGCCCCGACGAGCTGTTAGCGGGCGGAAGTGCCGCGGAGACAAAGATCGCTGCACCCGTTTCGCCTGCCGCCGCGCCGTCCGCACCCGTTAAGCCTGCGACAGTGGAGGCCGACGACTTCGACCTGCCGCCGTTTGATACAGCGCCGAGCGCGCCCGCGCCGGTCGTCCCGGCACCCGCACCTGTGATGCACACGCCGTTTGCCGCGCCCAC
>VOFJ01001350.1_pt1 | contig 71287 bp, 94 predicted proteins | sample 5384081 | NCBI WGS metagenome assembly VOFJ01 (sample SAMN12384729, study PRJNA508395) | human gut metagenome | isolation source: healthy gut I | host: Homo sapiens | reverse complement strand
CCTTACGATAAGCAGAAACGATACGTGCCAGACGATATTTCTTTACCAGCCAATGCCTCTTCTATTTTCCTGTTTCGGATTCTCCGCAGTCACCCGATAAATAAACTCATAATACATGCGCTGAGACGCAGCAGAAGGATTGGAAACATCAAACATCTCCAATCGTTTGTCGAATTTCGCTTTAATAATCAAGAAAAAGCCTTATGTTCTCCCGTGCAGTCCATAACCCAAAAATGTCTGTCCAAATGCCAATCAGCCAGTATACTTAGTATACGTATCATATCATTATCTATATAACAGATAGCTTAAAAATAACATAATCATAAAGATTATGTTGTATCCTATTTTTACCAATAATCATGTATCTTTTTGCATATATATAAAAATAGAATTCCCCATGAAGTACTGTATTATATTTTATCAAATTTGTATTGCTTTTACTATCCTATTGGTATTAGCTATTCTTACCATTGTAGGCTCTTTACTGGGAGGCTCATTTCTGGGGAGATGATACTATCCAGGCAAAAATATAGTCACAACTCATCTGTCTTTTTTCTGTTGATTCCTGTAAAGATTCACGGTCGTGAAAATTACAGGAGAACTCTTATATCTTTTTTGCCAGATCATCAGGGATCCTTCGATATTTTTCTTATTTATGTATTCATCGGAAGAAATTTCAAGTGGATGATGAAGAAAAGTCTGCGTAAAGATACCATTTGGCGAAAAAGTGCAGGACACATTTTTGTAGACCGGTCCGGTCCCAAAAATCTGGAGACCATTCGGCAAGCAAAAGATTCGCTGAGCCGGGTATCATAGTGTTTTTCCCGAAGGAGCACGTACTTTCGCCACCGCAGATTCTGACCATTCATGACCCTATTCCTCCTAAAGGAAAAAGGTATGGAAAACATAAAGCTACTATGGTAGTGTTTATGCTGCTGTTGGGAGATGCACTTCCTGAAAAGCATAAAAAGGAATGGTCACAAACGAAGACCAGGGATCGGTAAGAACGAAATGCGGGATACCACTTAAATTCCCCCGCATACCTTAACCCCAGTCTTTATGCATTAATCTATTAAATCAAAAAGTCTATATATTATGTAGAAATCTTATTGTCTGGTTAGGACATCATTTGTAATTCCTGGAATGTCAAAGCAAATCCTTCCTTATTTCTTCTTCTTAATCGTTCAAAGAGAAGTACCTGCTTTTCTTTACCATTGATTTTGCTCTCTAAAAAATTATTGTATTGTTCATGTACGTATCTGAGTAACTAAACCTCCAAAACCATATTTCCCCCACTACAATAACTGTTTTCGTTGTAATACCCCTTCATAGGCTGGTACCCCTTTGCGCCAATGATAAGCCCAGCCTCATTTACAGCTTCACTTATCTCCTCGTCAGAAAAGATATATCTCACCTGGATACTTCTGTATTGTATCTAATAGAATATTTACTTCAATTTTGCACGGGGACAATCAATCCCGACTGCAATAGAAGAATTATATTCAATAGATTGCCGTTTGTCACCTTCCCAAGCGCCAATAGCAACTGTATGATGACTATTCATTATATAAAAGTTAAGGTCTAATTCCTTATTTTATTCTATTACTACCTCCGTATACGTATCCGCCTTCGGCTACTTTTAAAATTCTAGCTTTATAAACGCCCGGAGCCCATCCTTCTATAGAGAAAGAAGTTGTTTGTCCAGGAGCCGTTACCCGACAGACTTCCTGTACTTGTCTATCCACCTAGTATTTTTTTCACTTCGCCCAAAGGGATGTGAAAATGATTTCTACAATATTATCATCTGTAGAAACAGACGCATTAATCGGTATTACAGGAATAGAATTGTCGTAGAACTCTCCTTTAACACAAGAGGCAGTTGTTCTGGAAGTCGGAATAAATAATGCAGCTAGAAAAGATAAAATAAAAACGTACTTTCATAATTATATTGCTTTTTTGTTTTTAAAAGCGTACCGGTATGTATTCGAAAAAACAAAAAATCAACCCGGACAAAATTACAAAGAGGTTAATGAAAAAGTAACAACCTATTAATCAACATATTATTAATTATCAATTTAACATTTACCCGACAATCCATTTTTTTATTTCTCAGAATTCCTTCAAAAAAAGTCCAAAATCATCTTTTCGGGAGAAATGCCTAATCGACCTTTTAAGCCTGCCTTTTGCCCTCGTTACAGAAATCAGAAGTAGTATGAAAGATACAACTTAGCTTTAGCTCGTGACTCAAAACCAAATTTAAGAAAACAGCAAATCTCAAGATCATGTTTAGTAAGAGTTGGAGCTTTCTTTCCAATAAACGACTAACATAATTCCAATAAATCAAATCAAACAGACTAAATAACTTCTGACGCTCTTCATTAGAAAGTTTTTCCTTAAGGTCCCTTTTTTTATTGCCAATAGAAGCCGAAATGCATGTATAAATGAGCCTGAAGATATGCCAACATTTAATTCACCCCCAGTTCTTTCAGATGTTCCGACAAAGTTTTTATTCTGCATGGTTAAAAGAACAATCTTTCCATTGAGTTCTCCTACTTTAGTACGATTTTCTTCTAACACCAGATTTTCCTTTAACACCTGATCTTTTGATATTTGAATATCCTCTATTTCCTGTTGGTATCGTTCTATTTCTTCTTCATTCTCTTGAATCTGTAATTCAATCTCGGCTATTTTCTTTTTTGTTATTCCGATTTTTATAATAATAATAACACATACATGCAACAACAAATAAAAAAAGCAATCGTACCCCACAGAATAAAGTTCGTATATCGTACTTTCATTTGCAAATTATCATTCCGTAGTTTTTCATTCTCATATTTTTTTTTCTGTAAACTTGCTATTAACTCTCGTGAGTTAAGCTCCTCCATAGCATTAGTTATGGAATCTGCCAATTCATGATAAACTATTGCCTCTTCAAAATTATCAATGTCTTTTTCCAAGAAATATAAACAATCGTATGCACTAATCTGCGTATATGCTTTAGAAGAGTTCGCACTCATTATTAAATATTTTCTAGCATTTTCTGTCTGCCCCATTTGCATATATAAATATCCTAAAGACAAACATTCCATATATTTCTTTTCTTCATCTGTTTCTTTTTTCATAAGCAGCTAAGAAATAACGTTCTGCTTCTGATAAATTTTGCATGGAGCGATACAATATACCTAATTCATGCAATATTGTAATTTCAGATAAATAATTCTTCTGTACTGCTATTTCTAATGCATTATTATAATATAAGGAACAGCTATCCCATTCAGACTTAAACAAATAAACTCTAGCAATATTCAAACTAGCACTAATAACCGAAAGAGAATCCTTTAACTGCTTATATGTAGTAAGTGCTTCCCTAAAATTCGTCAAAGCATCATCGTACAAGTCCTGTTTTTTCGATTAATCATACCAACCTCTTCTGCTATCAATGCCAACATTTTATGATCTTTAGTTCTTTCATAAATATCTTTAGCAGCAAGAAAAAATTTCAAGGCTTCTTCCTCCTTATCCAATTCAAGCATAACTCTTCCATGATAAAATAGAGCCTTTGCATACATTATTGGGGAGGTCTGAGTTATTGTATAGTAATTCAGAGCTAATGCAATCAACGAATCCGAGCTAAACTTCATATAGTTCTTATCCATTGCCTGCGTCATCAGAAGAGCATAAGTCGCCTGTGACTCGCCCCCACAATTTTTCAGGTTCAGGAATACCTTTTAATAGATTTAGAGCACTATCCGGACAGAGATCCATACACTTTTCCACTTTTGAAAAAGTCATGTTGAGAGCGTCCATATCTCTATGACAGGAAACTATCAAAAAAGAAAGAATAAAGAAAAAAGCAATACGAATAGAAAAGGACGTTTTTTCATCTTATCTTGAGTTTTATGCAAAAATACGCAAAAAACTCAAGATTTATTTTCTTCGGACCTACATTTTGTTGCATCCGTTGATGTTCTTCTATCAATTGCATGTTCTCTTTGGCCTTCGTCAAGAACTCTCGCACCATCTTATTACTCTTAAAGAATAGGGAGCATCCTTTATTATATCATCTATTTGTGGAGTCATAATAGGATATGGCAAAGAGCTGCAAAGCATTATAAATACATTAGGTCCTAATACATTTTCATAATTATCCGAGATGAAAGTCTTGACATATTGATTCATCGCTTTCATCAGTGAATCTCCTTCTGCAAGTAACTGTTCATGAACTTCTTCCAGATCAGCACCATCCATCACCATACGGGTTTCTTTTCTTTCCAGTTCACCGATGCTTTCTTCCATTGCATTCTTCTTTGCAATAAAGTCATACAATGCTGTGTTCAAAGGAGTTCCAACCGCTTTAAGGTCGGTATTGCTAATGGTAATAACGATCTTGCCACTTTCCAACACAACCGGCATGACACTTTCGTCATCCATATAAAGTGTTGTCATTTGTACAGAATCGATTTTCCCTTTCATTGAAAATGATCCATGCACTACCTCAGCCGAGTCCAGTTTTGTCCATTCTCCATCTCTCAAAGTCTTCAGATATAACATTTTTCCATCCAGACCATTTACTGAAGATGTTCCTTCTATCTTATACTTATGAGTACACGAAGCTAGAAAGGGAAGCAAAAAGCACAAAAAGGCAAAATCTTATTCACGTTCATTGTTTCATTAAATTCTGGGTACAAAGGTACAACTGATTCGGACTTAAAAGAAACATTTTATCAATATTTAAAAACTTGTAAGACTCTTTTTCTTTAATAATCCTTTATAAACAGAGGTGGGAGATCATTTTTTTTCATTTAGTTTATCTAAATTTGCAGTCATGAAAGCAACAACTTATGCACCTTTTGCCAAACCGCTTTATGTCATGGTAAAGCCCGTGGGAGCCGTATGTAATCTCGCATGCGAATACTGCTATTATTTGGAAAAAGGCGAACCTATACAAAGAAAACCCCAAACATGTAATGAGCGATGAACTACTGGAAAAGTTTATCGACGAGTATATCAGTTCTCAAACCATGCCTCAAGTGCTTTTTACCTGGCACGGTGGAGAAACGCTGATGCGTCCGCTTTTTTTTATAAAAAGGCGATGGAACTGCAAAAGAAATACGCCCGCGGACGTACGATTGACAATTGTATCCAGACGAATGGGACCTTACTCACAGACGAATGGTGCGAGTTCTTCCGTGAAAACAACTGGCTGGTAGGGGTTTCTATTGATGGCCCGCAAGAGTTTCATGACGAATACCGCAAGAACAAAATGGGCAAACCTTCTTTCGTCAAAGTGATGCAAGGGATTAATCTCCTGAAAAAACATGGAGTAGAATGGAACGCTATGGCTGTTGTGAACGATTTCAATGCCGAATATCCATTAGACTTTTATAATTTCTTCAAAGAAATAGATTGCCATTATATCCAGTTCGCCCCGATTGTTGAACGCATTGTTTCACATCAGGACGGTCGTCATCTTGCCTCTCTGGCAGAAGGTAAAGAAGGGGCATTGGCTGATTTCTCCATAAGTCCGGAACAATGGGGTAACTTTCTCTGTACAATTTTTGATGAATGGGTAAAAGAAGATGTGGGCAAATTCTTCATACAGATATTCGATTCTACATTGGCTAACTGGATGGGTGAGCAACCGGGCGTATGTACAATGGCGAAGCATTGCGGACATGCCGGCGTTATGGAATTTAACGGAGACGTATACTCTTGTGACCACTTCGTATTCCCGGAATATAAATTGGGAAATATCTATAGCCAGACTTTGGTGGAAATGATGCATAGTGAACGACAGCATAACTTCGGGAAAATGAAATACCAATCACTCCCAACCCAATGCAAGGAGTGCGACTTTCTATTTGCCTGCAACGGAGAATGGCCAAAGAACCGCTGCAGTCGGACAGCGGACGGCGAACCCGGTCTGAAACTATCTGTGCAAAGGATATTACCAATACTTTCAGCATGTAGCTCCCTATATGGATTTCATGAAAAAAATTAATGAATCAACAGGCTCCTGCCAACATCATGAAAGCACTAAAAGACGGAAGTTTAAAAATAGAATATTAACATCATAATTTATAATTGTTATCATAAAGTAATGAACAGACTAAGACTTTATTTATTAGCGCTGACAGCGCTGCTGGTATGTACCGTAAAAGCGGACGAAGGTATGTGGTTATTGCAACTAATGCAACAGCAACATTCCATAGATATGATGAAGAAGCAAGGATTAAAACTGGAAGCCCAGGATTTATATAATCCCAATGGTGTCTCTTTGAAAGATGCAGTCGGTATATTCGGAGGAGGATGTACGGGAGAAATCATTTCACCGGAAGGCTTGATCCTGACTAACCATCACTGCGGTTATTCTTCTATCCAGCAACACAGTAGTGTAGAACACGATTATCTGACAGATGGTTTTTGGGCTACATCCAGAGATCAGGAACTTCCTACTCCGGGACTAAAGTTCACCTTCATCGAACGTATCGAAGATATAACAGATATTGTGAATGCTAAAATCGCCGCCAAAGAGATTACAGAATCCCAGTCATTCACTGGTGCTTTCCTTGAAGGACTGGCTAAAGAACTCTATGAAAAAAGTGACCTGAAAGATAAGAAAGGAATTGTACCGCAAGCCCTTCCTTTCTACGCAGGAAACAAATTCTACCTGTTCTACAAGAAAATATATCCGGATGTACGTATGGTTGCCGCTCCTCCTTCTTCTGTAGGTAAATTCGGTGGCGAAACAGACAACTGGATGTGGCCCCGTCATACCGGTGACTTCTCCATGTTCCGTATCTATGCAGATGCCAACGGAGAGCCGGCTGAATACAGCGCAAGCAATACTCCGCTGAAAACGAAGAAACATCTGTCAATCTCCATCAAAGGTTTAAAAGAAGGAGACTATGCAATGATCATGGGGATTCCCCGGAAGAACCAGCCGTTATCTGACTGTGTCAGAAGTAAAAGAACGCATGGAATCAACCAATGAACCGCGTATCCGCATTCGTGGTGCACGCCTAGCTGTTTTTGAAAGAAGTGATGAACGCCAGCGATAAAATCCGTATTCAGTATGCAAACAAATATGCAGGCTCCAGTAACTACTGGAAAAACTCTATCGGAATGAACAAAGCGATCATTGACAATGACGTATTGGGCACTAAAGCAGAACAGGAAGCTAAATTTGCTGAATTTGCAAAGGCACAAAACAATACCGAATATGCCAATGTTGTGAAAAAGATCGATGATCTGGTAGCACAAACAGCCCCTCTCAATTATCAACTGACTTGCCTGACTGAAGTTTTCTTCGGAGCTATCGAATTTGGTAACTCAATGTTAACTAAAACACGGGAAGCTTTGGTTGATAAAAACGACTCTCTGATCAAAGTTCGTCTGGAAGGTCTGAAAGAAAACTTCAAAAGCATCCATAACAAAGACTATGATCATGAAGTAGACCGCAAAGTAGCTAAAGTACTGCTTCCTCTCTATGCAGAAATGATTCCGGCAAACCAACGACCTTCTATCTATAAAGTGATTGAACAGAAATATAAAGGAGACTACAATAAGTTCGTAGACGATATGTACGATAAGTCTATTTTTGCCAATCAGGCTAACTTTGATAAATTCCTCAAAAGCCGACAGTAAAAGCTATTGATGAGGATCTGGCTTTGCAATATGCTCAATCCAAATACGATCAATACGGCAATCTCCTTGATCAGCTAAAAGAGCTGGACAAAGAACTTGCTCTGCTCCACAAAACTTACATCCGCGGTTTAGGTGAAATGAAATTACCTGTTCCTTCATATCCGGACGCAAACTTTACCATTCGTCTGACCTATGGTAACGTAAAACCATATGATCCGAAAGATGGCGTACACTATAACTATTACACAACAACAAAAGGTATTCTTGAAAAAAGAAAATCCGGAAGACCGCGAATTTGTGGTACCGGCTAAGTTGAAAGAACTTATAGAAAAAGAAAGACTACGGTCGTTATGCATTACCTAACGGTGATATGCCTGTCTGCTTCCTGTCAACCAACGACATTACCGGTGGTAACTCCGGCAGTCCGGTATTGAACGAAAACGGAGAATTGATCGGCTGTGCATTCGATGGCAACTGGGAATCTCTGAGTGGTGATATTAACTTTGATAACAACCTGCAACGTTGTATTAATCTTGATATCCGCTACGTCCTGTTTATCCTTGAGAAATTAGGAAACTGCGGCCATCTGATTAATGAAATGACTATCGTAGAATAAATGAGAAAACAAATTATATTTGCTATTTTTTCACTGGCAACTCTTAGCATCCACGCCGATGAAGGTATGTGGATGCTAACTGACCTGAAAGCACAAAATGCAGTTGCCATGCGGGAACTCGGTCTGGAGATTCCTGTTGAAGAGGTATACAATGCCAATGGCCTCTCTCTGAAAGATGCTGTTGTACACTTCGGTGGCGGATGTACCGGAGAAGTCATTTCTTCTGAAGGACTGGTACTCACCAATCATCATTGTGGTTACGGAGCTATCCAACAACATAGTAACGTAGAGCATGATTACCTGACAGAAGGATTCTGGGCCATGAATCGTGATGCAGAACTTCCCACACCAGGATTGACCGTCACTTTTATCGACCGTATCCTTGATGTAACCAGTTACGTAACCGATCAGTTGAAGAAAGATGAAGATCCGAACGGTACTAATTATTTGTCGCCAAGCTACCTGAGCAAAGTAGCAGAACGCTTCGCCAAAGATGAAAATATAGAAGTCACTCCTGCAACCAAACTTGAACTTAAAGCTTTTTACGGAGGAAATAAATATTATATGTTTGTAAAGACCGTATACAGCGATATCCGCATGGTAGGTGCTCCCCCCTCTTCTATCGGTAAATTCGGAGCCGACACAGACAACTGGATGTGGCCCCGCCATACCGGAGATTTTTCCCTCTTCCGTATCTATGCTGATAAAAACGGTAAACCTGCCGCATATTCTAGAGACAATGTTCCTTTGCAGGTAAAAAAACATTTGAAAATCAGCATTGCCGGAGTACGGAAGGTGACTTCACCTTTGTTATGGGATTCCCGGGACGCAACTGGCGATATATGATTTCTGACGAAGTGGAAGAGCGTATGCAGACTACCAACTTTATGCGTCAACATGTACGTGGGGCCCGTCAGAAAGTTCTGATGGAGCAGATGCTGAAAGATCCTGCCGTACGAATCCATTATGCAAGTAAATATGCTTCATCCGCCAATTACTGGAAGAATGCTATTGGCATGAACGAAGGATTAATCCGTCTCAAAGTACTGGATACGAAACGTAAGCAACAAGAAGAACTCTTGGCCCGTGGCCGCGAAAAAAGGTGATGATTCTTATCAGAAGGCATTTGATGAAATACGTTCTATCGTTGCTCAATCGACGGGATGCACTCTATCACCAACAAGCCCTTAACGAAGCACTTGTCACAGCACTCGACTTTATGCGCCTCCCTTCTACGACCGAAATGGTCACTGCCCTAAAGTCAAAAGACAAAGAACAAATAAAAACAGCTACCGAAAACCTGAAACAAGCCGGTGAAAAATACTTTGCCTCCGTTCCCTTCCCGGAAGTAGAGCGAATGGTTGCCAAAACCATGCTGCAAACTTATGCCAGCTACATTCCGGAGGAACAACGAATCAATATTTTCGAGATCATAAACTCACGTTTCAAAGGAAATATAGATTCATTTGTAGATGCTTGTTTTGAATATTCGATTTTTGGTAATCCCAAGAACTTTGAAAAGTTTATCAAAAAGCCAAGCTTATATAAGATAGGTCATGACTGGATGGTACTTTTCAAATACTCCATCACAGATGGAATATTGAAAACTGCCATTGCCATGAAAGAGGCTAATCAGAACTACGACGCTGCTCATAAGGTATGGGTAAAAGGAATGATGGACATGAGACAGGAAAAAGGAATGCCTATCTATCCGGACGCCAATTCAACCTTACGACTGACTTACGGACAGGTACTTTCTTACGAACCTGCCGACGGAGTAGTTTATGACGCTCATACTACACTCAAAGGAGTTATGGAGAAGGAAGATCCAGGAAACTGGGAATTTGTAGTTCCGCAGAAGTTGAAGGAACTATATAAAGCCAGAGACTATGGACGCTATGGTAAAGACGGTGAAATGCCTGTCTGCTTTATTGTTAATACTGATAATACAGGAGGAAACTCCGGCAGTCCGGTATTCAATAGCAAAGGACAACTAGTGGGCACAGCTTTCGACCGCAACTATGAAGGTCTGACCGGAGACATCGCTTTCCGCCCCTCCTCACAACGTGCCGCCTGTGTAGATATCCGCTATACCTTATTTATTATCGATAAATATGCAGGAGCCTCCCACATTATTGATGAACTGAGTATTGAATAAATGGATAATGAAAAATGGATAATGGAAAATCTCTATGCAGAATGGCATCATCAATTCTCCATTATCCATTTTCCATTATCCATTAAATAAACTCTTCTACCATATACATCTCATCTATCATTTCATTCATTGTTTCCTGCAAATTCAACACAGCTTCTTCAGGAGACTCTCCGTAAGCATTACATTGCATATTCACAGTCAACCAGGCATAATATCCGCCATCTGACGCCCGCTCAAGTACATAATCTGTTTTATTCAGTTTCATATCGGTAAATAATTAGTAAATGTTGGTATTGAAGTAATTGCTGATTGTGATGCAGCCAGTTTTTCCAGTTCCAGAATAATACGTCGTTCACCGCTGCGTACCCAACGAACGAAAATACGATTAGGAGAATACGTTCCGGCAAAACGGAGTAAAGGCTTCAAATCAAAAGAATCACTAATAATCCCTGCTCCTGCCCTCATTGCATCATGGGCATTACAATCCTGCTTCAATATGTGCCGGAACCATCAATACAGGTTTTCCCAGATACATTGCTTCACAGATAGATTCGAACCCGGCAGTGGTAGCATAAGCGCGACAACCGGCCATCCCATTAAGAAATTTCACATCATCTATCTGATAGAAACTTAGTGTTTCGTCAATCCGGGTCACCTCCTCTGCATCTGCTTTGTCCCAGAAAAACCTCAAAGGAACTTCCGGATATATCGTATGAAATTCCTCCACACTATCTGCAAAACCGGAATTTACCATATATCCATGAATATAATTTCCTTCTTCCGGTTGAATAGCAGTTACTTCCTGCCGAATTAAAGGAGGAACTACCACCACTTGTTGTCCCCCTGTCCGGTTCCATATCATTGAAAGATAAAAAGCAAGTTTCTTCGAAGATCTAACAGCTGTCATCTTGGTGAAGAAACGCAGCATCCGCAATTCAAAAGAGTTTTTATCCGGAAATTCAAAATTCTGATGTAAAAACAAGTATTGGTGTCCGACGCAGACATATGGAACGGAGGGACGAAAGAGTGCGTAGGTAAGTCCTGTCAAAAGCTCGTAGAAGTTGATCACTACTTCCGCCCCTGTATCCTTAATCCGCTGATTAATATAGCACATACTGCGAAAATATTCCGGAATACGCAGTAAATTGTAAGTAAAGCTTTTCTTTAGATTCGCCCGTTTATTATCTGCCGCAGGCAAGAAATTAGGGCTGATAAAACGTTTGACCGGTGCCTGTATATTCCGGTTAAAAAATCCGGGCAAGATACGTGATGAACTCTCACCGACTAATACTTCCACTACTTCATGTCCATTACGCAACAACATTTCTTCAAGGGTAATAGCTTGTGTCAAGTGTCCCCTACCCTCGCTTTGTACAATAAATAAAAATTTCATGAGGCTATCATTATTAGTTTATTTCTTATTTATTTGTTTTTCGTTATGCAAAGTTCCCTTTTCCAGATTACAATAAGATGACTCTACAATTACTATTTTGATGAACAAAAACAGCTTTTTCCCGTTATATTAATAAAATAGAAATTATATTTGCAGTCTTCAAAGACTGACAGTTAAATTTAAGAAAGGAAAGATTATGGAAAAGTTTGAAGATTTAATAAAGTTGCCGATGCCGGTTTTAGTAGATTTTTTTGCGGAATGGTGTGGACCCTGTAAAGCAATGAAACCCGTTTTAGAAGAATTGAAAACAATGGTAGGAGATAAAGCCCGTATTGTGAAGATAGATGTTGACCAACATGAAGATTTGGCTACTAAATATCGCATACAGGCAGTGCCGACTTTTTTATTTTATTCAAAAATGGAGAAGCCGTATGGAGACATTCCGGAGTTATCCATAGCAGTGAATTAAAAGGAATCATCGAACAAAATTACGCATAAAAAAGAAAATAGCGAATGAAGAAAGTATTAGCAATGGTAGCTTTTGTCATGCTGAGCGTTATCGTATACGCCTTCAATGACAAACCGGATGCCAATCAAGGTAAAAAAGAGGTAACAGGTAACGGTGAAGTCGTCGTAATGGACAAAGAAATGTTTCTGAAAGACGTCTTCGATTATGAGAAATCAAAAGAGTGGAAATACAAAGGTGACAAACCCGCCATCATCGACTTATATGCAGACTGGTGCGGGCCTTGTCGCCAGACAGCCCAATCATGAAAGAATTGGCAAAGGAATATGCAGGGAAAATAACAATCTACAAAGTCAATGTAGACAAGCAGAAAGAACTTGCTGCCTTGTTCAACGCAACAAGCATTCCATTGTTTGTATTTATTCCTATGAAAGGAGACCCGCAGCTTTTCCGTGGAGCGGCTGATAAAGCAACTTACAAGAAAGCTATCGATGAATTTCTGCTGAAATAAAGAGCCTCAATTATAGTGACACTATCCGGTCAGGATAATGACATTATAATATAAAAATGGTGACACTATCCGGTGTGGATAGTGTCACCATTTTTATATGCAGAATAAAGATCATTTAAAGTATCCCACGGGATGATTCATCATAGGAATCTGACTATCTTTCAGTTTCAATACTTTCTTCAGCTGAGCGGCATCCATCGAAGCACGTGGCACTGTAGCCAGTTTAGCCGCAGAACAGAAAACAGAAATATTCTGAGAAACAATACCGGCATCCATGGCTCCCATTAATTGATTCTGTGTTTTCTGAGCATCACCAAAACGGGAAACATCACTGATTAATACTAAAGATACCGGAGCCGTTTTTACAAAAGCCTGGCCACCCGCTACCGCTCCACGGTAATCTCCTTCAGCAATCAGATTTAACTGATGATTCTTTGCGTCATACAAGTAACTTCCTTCCGATAATATCACATATACGTCTACATCCTGCTTATTCATAGCGGAAGGAGCCGTTCGTTTTCCAGCATCCGAACGATTGATTCCGTTGGCCGCCCATAATAAGTCTGACAAATCAGCAAGAGTTAACGCTTTCGAAGCATACTCACGCGTAGATTGACGTTCAGACAATGCCTTCATCACCGTACCAGTACGATTCAAATTAGGTTTTGGTAACTTAACAACCTTATCAGCAGCAAAAGCAGCCGCTGAAAGCATTAAACAAACGAACAATAGTTGTACCTTTCTCATAATTGTGGTATTTATAAAGTTGATAGGCAAATATAAACAAAAAAGGTCTGCATTCACTATAGAACACAGACCTTTTAAAAGTTATTTATAAGGCTTTATTATTTCTTATCTACGAAATAACGGTTGTAAAGTCCTTCAAAACCTTTACCATGACGAGCTTCGTCCTTGCACATTTCGTGTACAGTATCGTGAATAGCGTCCAGATTCAAAGCTTTAGCACGAGTAGCGATACGTTTTTTGTCTTCGCATGCACCTTGTTCAGCATCTTTACGCTTTTGCAGGTTAGTTTTTGTATCCCAAACACAGTCACCCAGCAATTCTGCAAATTTAGAAGCGTGTTCAGCTTCTTCCCAAGCATAGCGTTTGAAAGCTTCAGCTACTTCAGGATAACCTTCACGGTCAGCCTGACGGCTCATAGCCAGATACATACCGACTTCAGTACATTCACCCATGAAGTGGTTATTCAGATCCTTGATCATTTCTTCGTCACAACCTTTTTGCAACACCAATCACGTGTTCGTCAGCAAAAAGACAATGCACCACCTTCTACTTCAACAACTTCTACGAATTTGCTGGCAGGAGCTTTACACAAAGGACATTTCTCAGGAGCTGCGTCACCTTCATAAACGTAACCGCATACAGTACATCTAAATTTTTTCATTTTCTTCTTAATTTTAAATTAATTAGTCAATACGTGTTTCTTTATCTTTTCTTAAGCAATTCTTGCATATACCTTTATAATAATAATGAACTTCCGTCACTTGATGCCCATCCATTTCCTGATTCTCAACTGTCTTCACAGATTCCGACATTTCAAGTCATAAATATGACCACAGCGCCTGCAAAGAAAATGTGAGTGTACAGAAGTATCTGCATCAAAATTTGTATTTTTCTCATCAATCGTAAGCATCAACGCAGCTCCCTGTTCCGAAAACAATCTCAAAGTGTTGTATACCGTCGTTTTCGAAAGAGTCGGCATTGAAGGAGACAATGCTGTATAAATATCATCAGCCGATGGATGAATAGGATGATTCATCAAATATTCCATGATAGCTATACGCTGCATGGAAGGCTTGATATTATGTTCTAACAATCGTTCATATGGTTTCATAAATTCCCCTTCTTTTCAAAGTTGTATTCATTACAATTATAAATCTGATGCAAATATAGAAAGTCCCGATATCATTTCCAAATAAAATCAATATTTTTTTTTTTGCAGATATGTATTACTAAATTCTTCCATACAAAAAAGGCCACCTTTAAGAAAGATGACCTTTAGACATTGATAAACCTTTATTTTTGCCTTAATTCTTGTTGGTTTTTTAGCCTCTTCGATTATTGATTCAGGTACTTTTTCGCAACGGACATATTTATTCACGTCACTATCATCATCTTTTGCAGTCCAAATCATAGAACCGGATTCTAGCAAATCCGTTACGATATAGTCATTGTTCCAGTCACCATTACCAAAATCATATTCACCACTAATAACATATCCCAGATATGGATCGTTTTCTATACTAAAAAGAACCAGTAATATAACGTGCATACATACTGTCAAACTTCTGATACATTTCAAAAAGTCAGTTCTCTACGATTAAAAGTTATATAGCAATATGTACCTTCTGCCAGAGCTTGTCCGTTCCATTCAGAAAGTTGCCACGTTCCGTTCAAATTAGCAGCAGTGACCGGCAAGGCAAGAATCTCTACCTTTTCATCGTCGTCACAGGATGCGAAACAAAGCACGAAGGCGAATAAAGCCATTAATTTGAGAATATTCTTCATGTCTTCTTTTTATTTTTATTGTTACTTAATACAGTTTACTTTTTATATTCAATGTCCGGTCTGATGGTTTGCCCTTCCACTCCTTCTATAATAATAGGAAAAGTAAATGAACGACCTTTTTCCACAGGAATCAGTGAGGCGTCTATTGTGATCACAATGTCTCGCTTCACTACCCGGACTGATTACTTCCGGCTCGGTACGAAAAAAGTTGCAAACTCAGGAATAACAGCAGCCGACAAACGCAATGATTGTTTTCCGCTGTTACCACAAGGATTCGTTCGGAAGGACGCTTTCCCGCATTTACTTCCCGAAATTCTATCCGGTTTTGTTTCAGTCTCAATTTACCCATCTTATATGGATAACGTCCCCATTCATCCGTTCCCGGTAACACATTACCAATTAATGTAAGGCGTGCCACGGGCATTTTATCCGAAGAAGACAGATAAACAAAAGCATTCGTATCTATTGTTCCAGGATGATTCTTCGGATGATAAGTCAATACTACAACTCTCGTTTCACCGGGAGATATCTCCCCTGTACGTACATCTGCTACCGCACATCCACAAGTAGTTCTTACACGGGTAAGTCAGATTTATGTCTTTGCCACTTACATTAGTACATGTGAAACGATACATTTTTTTGGAGCATCATCTTCGGTCAATGTCCCGATATTCAGCACGCAGTCTTGTCAAAACGCAGAATACGTTCCGCCCCTTTTATCAACGGCGGATTTATCAGCGTATCTGTTTTTTCCTGTGGAGTGAAATGGACATTCCGGGCTTCAACCGCCCGGAATTGTCCGATGACTACACATAATAAAAAAAGAATCGTATCCAAGTAACTGGTTTCATTGAATATTAAAATTACATCCAACCATTATCATTAGCCTTCTTTGCGAACGGTAACAGTAATGGATTGTCCGCTTCCATTGCTTACTTTCACTGTAATACGGGTTGCACCGGTTTTTAACCCAGATACTGTCATAAACGTACCATTGACAGATACTGAAGCGACAGTTGTGTCCCCCGATGCAGGTATAAGTTAGATTCTCTCCATTAACAAAATAATAGGCAAGGTTTAAATCCGATGTTGTACCTTCTGCTACATACATATTTGGTACTACCATGTCAGAACCATTACCCTCAATATTGTTAAGCAACATTCCGGCATCCAGCAAACCTGCTCCCATCTTGCCCACATATTTCGATAACTCTACTCTAGTAGCGGAAGCTCCGGATGAGATGTGGTTACGATAGTAAGCCTTCACTTCTCCAGTATTATACCAGCTATCGAGTGGTTTTGTAGATGACTTCAATAGTTCGACAAACTCACTCGCTTTAAAATGACGGCGTTGTTTTACAGCATAGGACAAGCCTAATGCCGCTACTCCCGATACATGCGGACAAGCCATAGATGTACCATCCATAAAACCATAAGTAGCAGTACCGTTCTGTATCCAAGTCGAGAGAATAGAACCGGAATGGATTCCTTCTTCCCAACCCTCAGGGTCATCTTGCCCCACCGGATTGTAATATTCCGTATCACCACCCGGAGCAGATATCGTGACTTCCTTTCCATAGTTGCTATATGAGGCCGGAGTAAAATCGGCCGCTACCGCACTGACTGATATACATTTGGAATAAGCAGCAGGGAATGCAGCCATTCCTGCATATTCGTTTCCGGAAGCGAAAATTGCCAGTCCCCGTCTATCACCCCATTGGGCGAACCGGCATTATTGATAAAGTAGTCCAATGCATCTTTTTTTCCAACGGATACAATTTTTCCCATTCTTCTTCCGATCCCGGACCGGGAGTATATCCTTCAATCAGATTGGCCAAGGAAGAGTTGTATCCCCAGCTACACTGAAGAATGACTGCGCCATTATCAGCCGCATATTTTATAGCTCTTGCTTCAGCATCCAAAGTAACACCGGCTTCACCCGCAAACACTTGACATGACATAATTTTCACTCCGGAGTTTTTGGAACCATCGCCACCGGCAATACCGCAAACACCTTCGCCATTATTGTTCACAGCAGCAATAGTACCTGCAACGTGTGTTCCGTGTCCCGTGTCAACTGCATCCATCCACGAAATGATTCCTGAATTGCTCACGAAATTGTAACCATATTTATCGTCCTTATATCCGTTACCATCAGCATCGTCATCTGCATAAAGTTCTTCTCCTTCATTAATCCAGATATTACCAACCAGATCAGGATGTGTATTCATTACACCTTCATCCAGTACAGCGACTATAATAGACGGATCGCCCGTACACTTCTTCCATGCTTCCATACAACCGACATCACACCCCGGCCTGGAACCATTTTTCAATGCGTTCTGATTGTCAAAAGGGTTATTTCCACTGTTATTATAATGCCATTGATATGCCAATCCGGGATCGGAGAAGGTGCTTCCTGTCGTAACAGTACGTGTTGCCGCCTTCTGTCGCAATGCACTCTCACTGACATAACTCCGATAGCCATCAGCTCTGTAAGCACGCTGTATGTGACTATTAGCCTGCACTTTAGCTATTTCGCCTAATTTAGCAAGACGACCGGCGGCTTCCTTCAAGTCTGTATTTTTCATTAAACTTCACTCGATACCACAAATGTAGTCCGGCACTACGGGTGCGTTCTTCATTTTTAGCATCGACCGGAAATATACGTTCAAAATGATATGCACCCAAAATAGCCAATACTTCATCAGTAGATGGAATCCCGGAACGGGTCATGGCTCCCCACTTCTTGTCGCAACTGTGAGAGCCTGATCAAGAATCTCTGTCATTGCAGGATCGAATTTAATCAGTAATTCACCGGAAGTGACATCAGCCGGAAGCTGAACTTCCGTCCCCCCTGTTGGGGTAGACGGTTGTTCGATCACTTCTTGTTCCGAGCATGAAGCCAGCATCAAGGCAAACAGTGCTGTATATAAGAAATTTTTTCTTCATTGTTCCTTTTTAAAAATTATTCTTGTTAATGATATTTACTATACAGTCCTGCTAGTCTGTAGTTCCCGACAATACAAATTTTCTAAAATACAACGGATAAGCGACACCGCTAACAATTTGATTTGTCCCGGGGTCTTGTACTTCCGTAATAATAAGAAAAATCGTAGTTTACGATATCCACATTATTGAATCCCACTGTATTTCCTTTTTTTGAGTTTCTGCCGTCTTCTTGCTGATTGAATATCATGCTTTCGGGTCCCCAATATGCAAAGTAAGGATGGAATAGCAACCAATTAGGCAAAAACACCTGTCAGGAAGTTCAGATTAATATGAACTGTACGGGCAAACGGTAACACACGCGGAATATCCTGCCCGCTTACTGGAGTCTGCTTCCGATATCTCACCTGATTGTCGGTCGTCAACAGCCACTGGCAAGTATCTCTAGATATCTTATCCATGAATATGGATGGCTTGACAGTCAACTCATCTTTACTGAAGAAATCATCCGATTGATAAGTTTCCGGTTTATCTGCAGCTCTCAATGCCGCTCTCACCTCTGCGTCTGTAGGTAATTCTCCCTCCAAGAAGTTGTATGACATTTGCAATGAAATCAGTTTATCCCAAGTCAATAACTTCCAAGAAAGCTTCTCTTTCAGGTTGTCCTTGAGAAATATCAACATGCAGACCGACATCCCTACCATTGTATTGGTTGTTCCCATCAATCAAGCTCATATCTTTCAGTGTTTCCGTAGCACGACATCCGGTTAATGTCAAATATCTCAAGTGCGGGAAATTCTTTTTCGTTCACCACATCTGTAACTACAGACAACGACTGGAAATTATTACTTGCCAAATCCAAATTCTCCAGTTTCTTACCCAATTTAATAAAATTCTCAGGGAGAGCATTTATACCAAAAAGAGAATATTGTCAGATCCTTCAGATACTCCAATTCACAAATTTCTTCTCCTAAAGAAATAGTACGTATTTGTCGGTTGGCATTACTCTGAACTGAAAATGATTCCAGGTATTTCAGATGACGAATTTCTTTGGGGAATGTTTCACCGTCTTGCAAATCAATCATTGCATAACTTACAGACCTCACACGCCCTACAGCTTCAGTAGGAACTATTCCATCTTTTATTTCTTTATCAGTAGCTTCCCAAAGTGTCACGAAACTCCAGTTCATCATACTTTCACTGGTATCAAAGCTCATCATACTCTGAAGTTTGCTATTGATAGTAATAATAGCCAATGAGTCACCGGCACGATTATCCTCAATCTTCATAGCTGCTTTTTGTGTTACAGTCAACACTACAGCATCTATTATATTACCGTTATTGTCCACCAATTGGTCATTCTCATCTACCGGAACCAGATGGATCTTTGCCACACGGGTATAGGGAGCCACGTTCATTCCCCAACGGAAATCCACTCTAAGAGTACGGGGACGTGCTCCTTTGTCTAAATTCACCGCTAGATCTTTATCCTTCGGCAATGTCACCCAACCGCTACGTTCTCCTTCTACCTCTCTTTTCTCCTCTTTCAGTCATCGTAGCCTCTTCAGCGAAAGAATAATCCACACTTCCGATTTTGAAATTTACGTTAGTAGAGATAGTTGATTTAAAGTGACGGTTATTATCGAATGCATCCGAACTAGGGGATTTCCACTTCAGGTTCTTTCACCAAGATTTGCTTACCGAAACCAAACTGTGTAACCGTAACCAAGCTAGGCTCCCGACCGTTCATAGTGAAACTTATCTGTGCTGTACGCGCAACATTCGTCAGTGTAGAGTCTATGGTAAGTTCACATACCGCAGAACCAAAACCGTTTGCCGGTGAAACGGCAATCCAAGGTTTAGAAACGCGTACCACCCATTGATCATTAGACGAAACGGCGATCTTCTCTGTTCCTCCTTCGGCACCGATAGCTATTTCTTCTTTATCTAGCGAAATGCCATCGATCCTTGTTTCATCGTCATCCTTGCATGAAGAGATGATCCCCATGCAAAGAATTAGTCCTAATGTTATTTTACTAAAATATTTCATTAATAGATTCTTTTATATTATCGTTCAATACCCAAAGCATCACAACCACGAATATCTTGTGTCTTATCATATAACAGCGCATACATACCTGCCTCAATATAAGGACATACTTTGGTCACATCAATAGAGATATTCGGATTGTCTGCGATATCCAATATATAAAGCTGCGGTGTCAGAGTTTCATCTACTTTACGGATGTCATTTGAACCGATTTGCAACTGGATCAAGCTCGGACAGGTAGTGATACCTGTCGGCCATTGGCGCAAGATACGGTTACCTTCCGCATCACGTTGGTGACGAATACCAGAAAGCCTTCAATTGACTACTGTTCAACGGCTGTGTCGGGAACGTAGAGAAACAGTTATAGCTAACGTCCATATTGCTCAAATAAGGTAAGGTAGTCGCCCGGAAGTCATCAGACAAGCTGGTCAATTTATTGAAACGCAAATCTATAGTAGTCAGCAAATACGTATTCTTATAGTTTCCGTCTTTTGGTTTCAATGAATTTTCCGGAATCGATGTCATTAAATTGTTACTCAGGATAATTGTCGAAATCGGAGAGCCGGTTGCAAAAAGCAGTTCTGTAGGGACACTTCTGGATTTCGTTATATGACAAGGTTACCGTTGAGGCATTAATACCTTTGTAATCATCCATCGAACAACTGATGTTACGTCCCTCCGAACCTATTTTATTATACGAGAAATCTACAGATCCCATCACATATACCGACTTGGCATTGAATATATTCGGAATATATTTCAGCTTATTATGAGAAAATCCTAAGCCTTCCACTTGATCGGTAAATGCACAGAAATCTTCCGGAATCTCTTCAATCTGATTGTAGTCTAACTTAAGGTCAGTCAGTTTAACATTGGTGCCGAAAGCTTCCAAATGTCTTACCTTATTATGCACACAATCAAGTAAGCCTAGTTTCACCATCTTCTGTAAAGAAGCAGATGCAGGAAACTCTTCCAAATTATTATAACCCATATAAAAAATCTGAATTTTTAGGTCCTGTATCCTCATCGTCAGCGAGTCGTGTCCAATCAGCTTTTAATTGGCCGGCACTAATGCCTCTGTTACATGCAATGTTCAATGACTGTAATTCAGGAAGATCATACAAAAAGTCCGGAAGCTGCGTCATATTCGGACAGTTATACAACTCTACATCCGTGAGATCTTTCAAATTACTCCAACTCAATTCTTCATTTTCATACTTGTTTGGCATAATCCGAGTTGGCATCTTCCCAATCGACAGCAATATTATCATAGGTAAAAAGGAGAATTGGCAAAATAGATAATCTGCAACTTGGTCAACCTTTGAATAGCCTTCGAAATAAACGTTATTCGATTGGTAAGATTACCGATTTGTGTATCTTTCAATGAAATACGGCTATCCTTCTTGATCGGTTTCATTTCAGGATTTCTATTGATGGCATCCTGTAGTAGGTCTGACAAATTCAAGCGTTGGTCATAGTCAAGGAACATTTTCTTATAGTGCATACGAATTCTATGCTTTTTTTCCTCGCTCATGTCCGGAGTCAGTTCTTCATCTCCAAATAATCTGCCGCTCACCGTTTCGCTATGTGTACCGAACGAAAGCACTTTTTAATTCAGTTAATTGCCCGATAGCATCGGGTACTCTGCCTTTGGCACCGAAACCGGCAAGCGAGAGTCCGGTGACACGCCCATTATTATCCAAATCAACACCGGGTTGGTCACCCCACATATCAAGTTCTTTGTTGAAGTTCCAGTTTAAACTGTGAATAGCATTGTTTATCGTCCCACTATAATATCTCCAATTCTTTCCGTCCAAAGCTTCCCAAATGGCTTTCAGCGCTTTATAATCTTTAATGTACTCCGCCGTTTCCTTCAATTGGATAGGGACGTTGGCATCTTTTGTCAATTTGTTGTCTATCACAGTAAAAGATTCTCCTCTTACAGATTGCGTTTCCAATTCCGATCTTTTGATACCGCTTTGTGAGTAGGTGGTATATGCTACTACCTGATAGGTACCAGCAGGAAGCCATACGGCAGAGTCGCATGTTGCTACACCTATATCCATATACTTATCATTGGCATTATCGGGATTTTGGTGTTCTTTAGAATCTTCTTTGTAGGTGACTTTCATCCCCTTCAATTCTGTGGTGACACGATTAAAGGAATTCATCACCGTAACATCGACATAGCGAATATTGCTGAATAAATATTCGCCGGCTGCACGTGTACTAATTCCTTCTTTTGACAATTTAAAGGTAACGGTTCCATGCGGAACTGCATCTACAGTCAATGCTTTTTCCAGCAATCCTCCACTTACAACTGTCAGTTCATTGTCTTCTCCGGCAGGTCCTGCCAACAGTACCTCATCAAGACCGTCATACAGATAATAGCCGACGATCTTATAAGTACCGGCCAGTAATTGCAATTTGTCACTACGCAGACCATATTCCGCATTGTTCGCATTGTATGCGTTCAGAAGCAGAGTTTGTGAAACGGTGGTACCGTTATGCGTCATCACCACCTTTATCTTCTGTGCACTAGACATTGATTCAAGTTTGTCCGCAGCACGAGTAGTTGTTCCTTTCTCAAAAGAGGTACTCTTATAGAGTTTAAACTGCACGTAACCGTATTGGCTTTGCAGCGCCTCGTCATCATCGGAACATCCTGTCGCTACCAACATTGCCAGCAGGCCGACAATAAAAGGCAGGAAGAATATTGAGTATATTTTATGTAGATTCATTTATAATCTATTATTCGTTATAATTATTCACAAGTAAAATATGCATTATATATTGATAACCAGCATATGCTTGCTACCGTCTTCTCCGGTAATTATTAAAAATACAGTTTTAGTTAAACTGCTTCCATTGCCCAACCATACATTCAAATTTTTTGCTTTCCGGTACTCCAATCTTCAGATATTTCAATATCTGAAGATGCATCAACTATCTTTTCGTCAACATCATAACATTTGAAATCAACTATACTGGATGTATTAAGTGTCACAAATATAGACTCCCCAATCGGCGGATTTTTTTATATCAGAAATATCAGTTACCTCATATTGGGTAATGAAATAATTAGCACCTCCCATACTACCATCATAAGCTGTACAACTCACAGTAGCTAATTGGCTGGTAGTTACAGTAAAGGGCACATCTCCTCCACCGCCACTTCCGGCATTGCTGATTCTGACAATCAACATCAGTTTATTTCCCGATTCATCAGAGACTATTAAAAATACATCTTTACCGTTTGCAGCCTCTGTATAGATTGTTATGTCAGTTTCACTTATTGGTTCAATAACACCATTGACCTCTTGTTCACCTTCAAAGTAATAGCATACTGAATTGCTCCAATTAAAAGGCATTTTTGCCACTGTAGCGACCGATGCAGGCTGTTTTATCTCAAAAATTCCTGTCACGCCATACTCTGACTTAAAATAATCTGCATCGCCACCTGTATAAGACGTACAATCAATAGGATTATATGTTTGACCGTCTACCGCAGTAATAGCTAGCTCATCGCCACCGCCTTTCGTTTCTTTCTGAGTAAACTGAAGAACAAGATTAGACTGCTCATATTTATAAACCAGATTTTCACCGTCAATGATAGTCGCTTCCAAGTTATCTTTGATACCTTCATATTGAGCACGTGAGAAGACAAGAACATATCCAACTCTTTCAGCCGGTTCGTACGAAGCAGGAGCATATTCGTCTACAATAAGTGTCACATTACCACCTTCACGTTCGCAACGCATCCATTCATTATAGCTGGCATCCATGATATACAAATCATTATTGTTGCTTCCTTTTTCAACAAATACTACCTCATAATCATCGTTCAATGTTTTAACAATAAATGGAACGCGATTCTTGAGGGTTGTTGTACTGCCTCCCGTACCTGCCACTCCTCCAGCGCTTTGGGTGAAAGTTTTTCCGTCCAAAGATACAGCCCAATCATACTTATTGGATGACGGAAGTGTCATTTCCAGTACACCGGGCGTCATACCATCGTAAGAAACTCTGAAAGAATAGAATGCTTTTCCCTCTTCATCGGAGAAGGTAATCACATTTTTATCAGTAGCTGCAATCGGATATTTTTCGCGGTCATTGTTTTCTATTATTTTCAGACCACCATCTACTTTCTTATCCACCGGACCAACAAGAGAGAACCACCATCGAGTTCTACCCAACCCGGCAAATTGGTAGCAGCAAAGCGGAAGTTAGCTTGCACACTAAACTTTGAAAAGCTTTGGTATCCTACTTTCAATTCGTTAATCTCTGTTCCTTCTTCATCGAATATTTTCAATTCATATCCTGCAGCCGAACGAGTAACTTCACCAATCACAATTGTCTGACCACCCATTGTCAACTCCAATTTAGCTACGCTAACATTATCATTTTTTGGTTCTCATCTGTAGCTACAATAGTTACGGTTTGTGTTCCGGCAGTTCCGGATACTACAAACTCTTCTGTATCGTTGTTCTGAAACTTACACCAAATTGCTGATGATGCCAAACTCCAGTTAGTATTAGCCGTGAAAGTGAACTCTTTTTTCTCACCTGCATTACAGACAATATTTTTGTTTTTCCGGAAATATCGGAGTCACCGTATCATCATCGTCATCCGAACATGCCGTCAGACAGAAAGTCATAAGTAAGCCAATGAAGAAGCAACTCTTGCATAGCATCTTCATGCAGGAATCTCCTAGTGGTTTTAAACTAAACTTTTTCATATCCATTTATATTTCTTATTTTTTTAATATCCTTGTTCTTTTTAATTTCTCCGCTTCTGCTTCGCTTATCCATTCGATCACATTGACAAACGTGCCAACCGTACCGTATGATGATCCATCTTTATTGTTCACGCTTAGCGTGACATACTGTAGGACGAAATTTTCGTTAGTACTGAAGTAAGAAGTATAAGCGGCAGGTTGATTCATCAGCAACTTGCCGTCACCGTAAATAGTTCCGAAAGCCGTTCCTGTAGATGCACAAACCCTGTTCATCCATTTCAACTAGGGGTTCTTGAACATCCTCACGGTTGAAAGTGATTTCCGTATCGTATCCGTCATAGTAAAGACCATGTATGGCAATGGTATTTTCTTTGCCTTCTACGATATCCGAAGTTACCAGACGCAAATCTAAATTGTTCAAATAACTTGCAAAATAAGTCGAACTGACAACACAATAACCTGTAAAGTTTTTAATGTCAAACGGACGGATTTTCTGCATTACAACTTTTGCCTCAGTTCCATAGATACTCCATTGTTCCGTTTCAGGAATTACCAGCCGCAATGCAAAGCCCAGCGAATCATTAATTTCAGATTATCATAAATACCTTGTACCTCTAAATTGGTACTCCTTTCTCCCGCTTTAATGGTAACGGTATTCGACAAAATTCTGTAATGCTTACCTTCCACGGCATTACTTTCGCGATCAATTACTTCAACAGCGAAGGTCCGGTCGTGATCGGCAGCCACAGTAGCAGAGATCGGAACATTGAATATCTCATTCGTTTCTTGCACGGCATAAGTATAAAGCGTGTCAGAAAACATAAGATAACTGGATCCGTTGTACACCACCTTGTCCTGATCGCATCCGGAAAGAGCTATCAGAGCAGCAATGGCTGCCATACATCCTATTAATAATTTCTTCATTATCGTATGCTTTTAATCTTATTTGTTACTTTCATTCGGTTGGACTTGTGAGCCCGGAGCGTCCAATTCGTGCTGCGGTATAGGCCACACGAACAAAGGATCGTCAGCTTCTACTTTCAAGCTACTACCATTTGCCAATGACTGGTCTTGTGGCTTGCGCTCGAATCCTTTATGCCAACGTTTCAAATCGTGAAGACGAAAACCCTCCATATAAAGTTCTTTCACACGTTCAGCTTCGATAACATCCATCGCATTAGAAGCAGACAAAGCAGTAGAACCACCGTAAGTTGAATAACGTGCCATACGGAGAGTCGTAATATCTTTTCCTGCACGACCATAGTCAGGTTGCGCTTGCTGCACATAAGCTTCAGCACGTATCAGATATTGTTCGGAGAGACGAAGTACTTTAGGCATAGAGACGTGTAGGATCTGGGCACTTGTAAATTCTTCATTGCCCAAATACTTAATCAACAAAGGCCAGGAAAGACCGTGGCTATAGCCGGTAGTGTATGTTTGGAAGAAACTAGACACACGTAAGTCATTACTATCATACGAATTGATAACCCAAGTTGCCGGTACATAATCCGGACGGTAGCTACTGTAGTCATAGTTGAAAAAAGATCTGCCCCAAACTACCACCATAAGAATTTATAGTAAAACCAACTTTCCAGATAGCTTCGGTAGAGAGGTCGCTAGTCCACATATATTTTATAATAGCTAACGTTTTCGGACACATAATTTGTACAACTGGACAATAGGTAATAATTACTGTCTATTACCTTACTGTGAATACTTAATAGCTTCATCCCATTTTCTCATATAAAGAGCTACACGTGCACGCAGTGCGTATACAGTATATTCGTTAAAGAAGGCAGCAGTGTTGTACAAAGCATCTTTTGCCTCAGTAGGCTGGAAGTCTTTATCCCAATGCCAGTAACTCAGCGGCAAGATCAAGATCGTCTAAGATAAACTGATAAGAATCTTTCAGCGATGCACGCTTCATTTCTTCGTTTCCCTTATAATGCCTAGTCAAAATAACACCCAATTGATTGGCAGCATCTTCATCGCTTTCATAAGCCTTGCAGAAAAGTTTAACCAATTCCGAATAGGCAATCGCACGGGCAAAATAGGCTTCACCGCAACACTGATCAATCAGATCCAAATCATCATCATTAGTTGTGTTCTTTCTTACATTATCCACACGGTCGAGCAGAAAGTTACAGCGATTGATCACATTGTACAATGCAGCATAAACACCTTCAATACTGGTATTGGTTGCCAATATGTCTTTCCAGCGCCAGATCTCTCCGTAAATATTTGTATTTCCATTTGCTCCATACACAAAGTCCGTCTGCAAATCGGGTAGTAATGTAAGACTCCCGGAATAAAGAGAACTACTTTTAAAAGTATCATAGATACCTATAACAGCCAAGTTTATATCATCCACCGTTTGGATAGACTCGTCGAAAGGAATGGAATCCTCAGGCATCTTATCCAAACAAGAAGTAGCGGAAAATGCCACAACAGCCAACAAGATATATAATTTAAATTTCTTAATCATCTTTCTTTTTTATATACTATTTAGAATGAAACTTCAACACCTAAAGTGAATTGACGTGAAGCCGGGTATTGTGCTCTATAAATATTGCTTGCAACTTCCGGGTCAAGTCCGGTGAAACCAGTCCAAGTCAGTAAGTTCTGTCCTTGTAAATAGACACGTGCAGTTGAGAAGAAATTAGCTTTCCTCAACAACGACTGTGGAAGTGAATAAGCCAATGTCAGATTCTTCAAACGAAGGAATGAAGTATTTTCAAGAAAGCGGTCGTCAAGTTGTGCCACCACGTCGTAGCGGGGAATATCCGTAATATCACCAGGCTTTTTCCAACGATCATATAATAACCTTTTGGACTGATTATAGGTGCTATAGATTCCATTACTCTCTTCAAAGAAGCGGTCATTATTCATCACATAACGTTTAGCCATCCAACTAAACTGCGCTGATAATGAAAGACCTTTCCACATAAGGGTTGTTCCGAAACCGCCCGCCCAGGGGAGATTCATAAGCTTTTGCCAGTCATAACTTTATCTTCCTGACGAAATTCAGTTGTTAACTCTCCGTCGGCTGTGTACCACAAAGCGTCCCCATTAGCGGGGTTCACACCTGCATAACGATTCAGGAAGAACTCTGTAACAGGATGTCCAACCATATATTTCAGTCCGGTTGTTGAATTAACATATTCTTCTACACCGTTGTATAGCTCCAACAACTTATTCTTATTATAAGAAAAATTAGCACTCATATTCCAGGTAAAGTCTTTCGTGCGAACAACATCACCATCTACTGCTACTTCAACGCCTCTATTCATCATTGCACCGATATTATCCCAATGCCCAGATTCGCCAGTCATGGCATACGACTGGGGGAACAAACATCAATATATTAGTAGTCTTCTTATGATAAAAATCCAAATTTACATTCAGCCGATTGAAAAGTCCGACACTCATACCGATATTATTTGCCCAAGTCTGTTCCCAACCCAGGTCTTCGTTCCCACTCTGCAAAGGATATAGACCGGCTTGATCAAGATAATTGGCATTTCCGGAAACAAGTGCAAGATGATCGTAGTCAGGAATGGTCGAGTTACCTGATGTACCCGTACTCAATTTAATCTGAGCACCAGTCAGCCATTCCACATCTTTCAAAAAAGCCTCGTTCTTTATGTTCCACATAAAACCTAATGACCAAAAAGCTCCCCAACGATGGTCTTTACCAAAACGGGAAGAGGCATCCGTACGTGCGGCAACTTCCGCATAATACAAATCTTTATAGTTGTACTCAGTACGGAAGAAAAGCGATATGAAAGCATGCTCAGTATTGGCATCTTGCCATGAGGAAGCGCGTGTACCAGAAGCAATATTCGTCAAACGGTTAATGGTCTGTCCTCTCGTAACTACTTGGAAACCTGTCGAACGATAATCTATACCTTCCTGCCCCAACATAAAAATTGAATGAATGATCATCTTTCAATGTCCACCGATAATTTGCAGTAAGAGTTTCAGTCAGGTTTAGAATATCCGACGAACTACGTCCAGCCCTTCCTGAGTTATTATTAATAATGTAGCTCGGATAAGACTTCATAAAAGAGGTAGAATGAGAATAATCAGCACCGAATTGCGCCCGGACGGTCAAGTTTTTAACAGGTGTGATATCTACAAAAACAGTTGACAACAACTTATATTTTTTATGTTCTACAGGGTTATTTTTGCCATCCACTCAATAGGGTTCTGTCCTGTCCCTTTCCAAGTTCCGTCATTTTCAGAAGCCAAAGAGCCATCAGCATTATAAGGATTCCAGTAAGGCAACATAAAGCGTGAACCGGAAATAGGAGTATAAAGTGCCATATCCCCTTCTTCAGCCTCTGCGCTATTTCCTCATAAGCCATCATCGTATTGGTACCTATTTTCAACCAGTTGCTGGCTTTTACCTCCGCATTGGCACGCATGTTATAACGACGGAAAGTTGAACTTTGGGCAATACCGTCCTGATCGTAAAATCCTCCTGAGACATAGTAGTTCAAACGATCGGTAGCACGGTTAACAGACAGTTCATAGCTCTGCAATGGAGCGCGATCATTAAATACTTTATCCAGCCAATTAATATCTGTACGAGAAAGCAAATTATAATCCTTACCTGTGTCCAAGCCAATTTCCTTTTTCAAATTGGATACGCTCCGGAGTATTCATCATCATCCAGTTATCATCCGACGCCAATTGTGAGAATCCCCCACTGTCCGCGCAATGTCACTTTTGCTTTATCCATTGCCAAACCACGTTTGGAAGTGATTACAACCACACCATTCGCCGCACGAGCTCCATAAATAGAGGTTGAAGAAGCATCCTTTCAACACCGATATAGATTCTATGTCTCCCGGACTGATCGTATTAAAGTCAGCACTGGAAATAGGCACACCATCCAAAATAAACAACGGGGAAGTACCCGAATTAATTGAATTGGTGCCTCGAATCTGGAAGACAGCCGCCTTACTAGGTTCTCCCGAGTTAGAGATTACAGATAATCCCGGTGTCTGTCCCTGCAGTGACTGATCAAAACCTGCAGCAGGCACATTTTTTCTAATTTTTCCGCTTTCACAGTGGATACGGCACCAGCAATCGTCCCTTTTTACGAGTTCCATACGCTACTACCACTACCTCATCTATTAAAGCAGCATCTGAAACCAGACGAACATTCAGTGTTCCGGTTTTGGCACTAACCGCATGTGCCTGTGATTGCATACCGATATAAGAGAACAGCAAAGTAGCACTTGCCGTACCCTTAATCTCAAGAGTGTAATTACCATCAATGTCGGTAATTACACCATTTGTAGTACCCTTCTCTAAAATAGACACACCAACCATCGGCTAATTCATTATCTTCTGCCGAAACAACATGTCCTTTTTTACCTTATATCCACTCTGTGCAAAAAGCATAAGAGGAATATTCAGTAGAGCAAAGAGTACAAACAAGAGAATTGATTTTCTCATCTTTGATACTTGAATTTAAATTAATGAATTGATTTATTTTTTACAGATTTATCTACAAAACGAAAACTTAGCATATTACGCTTCACGCATGAAACAGTAATATACTTCTCCCCTTGGAGCGACTTTGAAAAGTATACTTTTATCATCGTTCCAGGACAGACTATCAAATAGTCTATACAATATATAGAATAGGGAAATTAGCTTGGCTGATTTTTTAATATTACGCCATATGTCTAAATAAATGTCTTGTGTCGCTGCAATACTAATAAAGTGTATGTCCATCTCTCTAAAATTATAGATATTAATAAGTGCTTATCGTTTGTTTAGGTGTAAATTGCCTATAAAATTCTTTAATTTGGCTACAAATATAATTATAATAGTTAAATAGAAAAAACAAAAAGTCTCATTTTTTATACCAAATTTCCTCAAATGTCTTTTTTTATTGCATAATTAACAAAATATTAATAAACAAATAGATATATCCCATATAAACCGTCAAAAATAAGACCATATTACTTTCCATTTCACATTCTTATTAGTTGCTTATGCAATAGTCATTAAAACGACATAAGACACCTCATTTTGAGGATTCAGAGTCAAAAGGGCAAAAATCCAAAACTATTTCCTATTTTTTTGTACCCACTATATATAAAAAGGTACAAGATGAACTACGGATTCGTAAAAGTAGCTGCAGCCGTGCCACACGTTAAAGTGGCCGACTGTAAATTCAATGTAGAGAGAATAGAAAGCCAAATCGCAATAGCTGAAAGTAAGGGTGTGCAAATCATAGTATTCCCGGAAATGAGTATTACCGGATATACTTGCGGTGACTTATTCGGACAGCAGATTTTGCTGGAAGAAGCAGAGATGGGGCTAATGCAGATACTCAATAATACCCGCCAACTGGACATCATCTCTATTGTCGGCATGCCGGTAGTAGTCAATTCAACCGTGATCAATGCCGCCGTAGTGATTCAAAAAGGAAAAGTACTAGGTGTTGCTGCCAAAACTTACCTCCCCAATTATAAGGAGTTCTACGAACAGCGCTGGTTTACTTCTGCCCTTCAACTGACAGAAGATACCGTACGCCTATGCGGACAAAATCGTTCCCATAGGTGCCAACCTGCTGTTTGAAACTTCCGATACGACTTTTGGGATCGAAATTTGCGAAGACCTTTGGGCTACCATACCTCCCAGTTCCTCATTGGCTTTACAAGGAGCAGAAATTATTTTCAATATGTCTGCCGATAATGAAGGAATCGGAAAGCATCATTATCTCTGTTCTCTCATGAGCCAGCAATCCGCACGTTGCATTGCAGGATACGTATTTTCTTCCTGTGGTTTCGGGGGAGTCTACTACGGATGTAGTCTTTGCGGGAAACGGATTGATTTACGAAAACGGCTCATTACTGGCACGTAGCAAACGTTTCTGCATGGAGGAGCAACTGATCATTAGCGAAATCGACGTGGAACGCATACGGGCAGAACGTAGAATCAACACCACTTTTGCCGCCAGCCAGGGAAATCCAGGAGATAAAAAAGCAATCTCCGTCGCAACGGAGTTTATTAATAGCAAAGAGCTTACTTTGACCCGAGACTTCAATTCACATCCTTTTTGTCCCCCAAGGAGCAGAACTGGATGAGCATTGTGAAGAAGTATTCTCTATCCAAATAGCCGGCTTGGCACAACGACTGGTTCATACCAAAGCTAAAACAGCTGTAGTCGGTATTTCCGGCGGATTGGATTCAACACTGGCATTATTAGTCTGCGTGAAGACCTTCGACAAACTCGGTTTACCCCGCAAAGATATTCTGGGAGTTACAATGCCAGGCTTTGGAACGACTGACCGTACTTTATAACAATGCCATTGATTTAATGAAATCATTGGGCATTTCTATCCGGGAAATCAGTATTCAAGATGCCTGTATTCAGCATTTCAAAGATATAGATCACGACATCAATGTACACGATGTGGTCTATGAAAACGCCCAGGCTCGCGAGCGCACACAGATATTAATGGATATTGCCAACCAGACTTGGGGAATGGTAGTGGGTACGGGTGACTTGTCAGAACTTGCACTCGGATGGGCTACGTACAATGGAGATCACATGTCTATGTACGGTGTCAATGGAAGTATTCCCAAAACACTTGTGAAATATTTAGTACAATGGGTAGCGGAAAATGATATGGACGAAGACTCGAAAGCTACTTTACTGGATATTGTAGACACTCCTATCAGTCCCGAATTAATTCCAGCAGACGAAAACGGGGAAATCAAACAGAAGACCGAAGATTTGGTAGGTCCTTATGAACTGCATGACTTTTTCTTGTACTATTTCCTGCGTTTTGGTTTCCGCCCTTCCAAGATTTACTATCTGGCTAATATAGCTTTCAAGGATGTATATGACAAAGAAACAATAAAGAAATGGTTATCTACTTTCTTCCGACGTTTCTTTAATCAGCAGTTCAAGCGCTCCTGTCTGCCCGATGGTCCGAAGGTAGGTAGTATTTCCATCAGTCCCAGAGGTGACTGGCGAATGCCAAGTGATGCAAGTTCAACTATCTGGCTCAAAGAAATAGAAGATTTATAATCTCTTTGATCTTTCTTCTGTGACATTTTTGTATTTATCTTAAGTATTATACGGGGTAAAACAGAAATGTCACATAACTGTGTATCAATCATACAGAACATACGGTCAATTGCACTATTGTAATACTTCTCTTTTAATACGTTCTATATCAGCCTTCTCAATAGTGCGAATGATATTTTTATAAATACGATGAAAACCGAAACCTCCTTCGGTCATTTCCTGAATAGCTTTTTGCTTTGACACTCCTTGAAATACAATACGATACATAGCACATACTGCGCCTGTCCTATCAGAACCGTGATGACAATGAAAGACGATTGGCCCTTTGCGGTTCTTGATAATGCGCAATGCATTGATCAATTGATCTTCACTGACTGAATGCGCTTTCATTTTTAGCCGATAAAGCTTAATCTTTGTTCCTGCCGCCTCATCATCGTCACTATGCCTGTTGCGAAGATTCAGCACTTCACGAATACCGTATTTCTCCAAAGCCTTAAAGTCAGCATCCGATGGTTGCTCCGAACGATATACACCTGAGTCTATCTGATACAAATTAGTCAGTTTACTATCGGGAACAGTTATCTTTTCAGCGTTTATGTTTTGACCATAAACCGAAAAAAGACATCACTATCCCGATAAATAAACCAAGCCAAATTCGTTTGTTATTGATTATCATATAGCAATCCTATGAGATTATATAATATGATGAGGCAAATTATAGTACTCCTTTGCTCGAAGGAAGCTCAAAATGATAGATATCTCTTTTCAATGCCATTTTCAGAGCACGTGCAAGCGCTTTAAAGATACCTTCTATCTTGTGATGCTCATTCTGTCCTTCAGCCTTGATGTTCAGATTCATTTTTTTGCAGCATCACTCAATGATTTAAAGAAATGCAGGAACATCTCCGTCGGCATCTCTCCTATTTTTTCACGATTGAACTCTGCATCCCATACTAACCAAGGACGACCTCCGAAATCAAGACAAACCTGACAAAGGCAATCATCCATAGGCAAAGCATAACCATAACGTTCGATTCCACGCTTACTGCCCAAAGCCTGATAAATACATTCTCCCAAAGCGATGGCAGTATCCTCAATGGTGTGATGTTCATCCACTTCCAGGTCGCCATTTACCCGAATGGTCAGATCCATCCCGGAATGCTTGCCTATTTGTTCAAGCATATGATCGAAGAAGCCAAGACCGGTAGAAATATCACAGCTTCCGTTTCCATCGAGATTAAGAGACACATAAATATCAGTCTCCTTCGTTGTACGACGAACTTCTGCTTTCCGCTCACCGGCAAAAAGAAATTCTGCCACCTGATCCCAGTCTGTTGTTGCAAGTGCGCAAACTTCTTCCAGACCTTTCTCTTTTCAAATCATCCGTTGCTTCTTGCAGATAAATAGCACGGCAACCAAGATTCTTTGCCAGCTCCACATCAGTAGGACGATCACCGATTACAAAGCTTTCCGCAAGATCGTATTCCGGATTATCAATATACTTCGTCAACATTCCTGTACGCGGTTTGCGAGTCGGCGCATTATCTTCCGGAAAACTACGGTCGATCAGAATATCATCAAAGGTAATACCTTCTCCGGCCAATGTTTTCAGCATCAAGTTGTGAGCAGGCCAGAAAGTTTCTTCCGGAAACGAAGCTGTACCCAGCCCGTCCTGATTGGTAACCATCACAAATTCAAAATCAAGCTTGCTACGGATAAAGCCCAAATTACGAAAGACTTTCGGATAAAATTCCAGTTTTTCCAGTGAATCAAGCTGATAAATCAATGGGAGGTTCAATGACCAATGTCCCGTCCCTATCTATAAACAATATTTTCTTCTTCATATACTATCCTTGATATTTTTTTTGAGGGCAGCAAGTAACGTATTATTCTCCACTCTGGTACCCACCGTCACACGCAGACAGTTGCAACAAAGCGAAATGGAATGACGGTTGCGCACTATGATCCCTTCACCTACCAAATAATTGTAAATCTTCACTGCATCCGTTACTTTCGCCAAAAAGAAGTTGGAATCGGACGGGTACATTCGGACTGTACAAGGTAATTTCGCAAATTCTTCTTCCAGATAGTCGCGTTCTTCCTTCAATGTTTTTATCCAGCGTTCTATTTCATAATATTTATGCAGCATGGCAATAGCCTGCTGCTGTGTCAGCTGATTCACATTATAAGGATACTTGATTTTACTCAGGATTCCGATAATTGCTTCGGATGCAAAAGCCATACCCAAACGGATAGCGGCACATCCCCAAGCTTTGGAGAAAGTCTGAAAAACAACCAGATTCGGATATTTATCCAGCTCTTCGAGGAAAGAAGGTGCTTCGGAGAAATCATTATACGCTTCATCCAATATGACCAATCCTTCAAATTCGCGGAGTATTTTTTCTATTTCAGAACGCAACAAGTCGTTTCCCGTCGGGTTATTAGGTGAACACAGGAAAATGAGTTTCGTACGCTCATCTGTAGCTGCAAGAAGCTTTTCTGCTGAGAACTGGAAGTTTTCGTCCAACAAAACTTTCCGGTACTCCACATTATTCACATCGGCACACACCTGATACATACCGTAAGTCGGATCAATAGCAACTACGTTATCTTTTTCTTTCGGTTCGCAGAATGCACGAAAAACAAGATCAATCGCCTCATCACTGCCGTTTCCTAAAAAGATATGCTGGGGAGAAACCTTTTTAATTTTAGACAACAGTGTTTTCAGTTCCCACTGCATGGGGTCCGGATAGCGGTTGTGAGGCAGGTTATAAGGATTCTCATTCGCATCCAGAAAAACGGAAGCCACAGCGCCTTTATATTCATCACGAGCCGAAGAATAAGGCTTTAGTTTCCATATATTCGGCCGGGTAAGTTCTTGTAATGTTTTCATTTCAATGTATTTAATCGTACTGTAACTGCATTCTTATGAGCATCCAGAAGTTCGTTGGCTGCCATTTCTTCAATAGCCGGCCCGATAACTTTCATGCCTTGAGGAAGAATTTCCTGAAACGTGATTTTCCGGATAAAGCTGTCCAGGCTCACGCCGCTGTATGCTTTCGCATAACCATTAGTCGGCAGCGTATGGTTGGTTCCGGAAGCATAATCCCCTGCACTTTCCGGCGTCAATGAGCCAAGGAAGACAGAACCGGCATTTATTACACGTTCGGCAACTTCCATATAATTCTCAGTCTCTACAATCAGATGTTCGGGTGCGTATGCATTCGTCAACTCTAGCGCTTCATCCATGTCCTTCACCAAAATCAGTTTACTGTTTTCCAGAGATTTCGCAGCAATTTCCCGTCGAGGAAGCTTTGCCAGTTGGCGATCTACTTCTTCCATTACTTCCACCTGAAGCTTTTCAGAAGTTGTTATCAACATCGCCTGACTGTCCACTCCGTCTTCTGCCTGCGACAATAAATCTGCCGCAACAAACACCGGATTAGCAGATGCATCAGCTAGCACTTCCACTTCGGAAGGACCTGCCGGCATGTCGATGGCTACATCCCGAAGACTTACCAACTGCTTGGCAGCCGTCACATATTGATTTCCAGGGCCAAAGATTTTGTAGACTTTAGGAACACTCTCGGTTCCGTATGCCATAGCAGCGATAGCTTGCACTCCTCCCGCTTTGAATATCTTACTGACACCTGCCAGTTGCGCAGCAAAAAGAATAGCCGGATGAATATTTCCGTTTTTATCGGGAGGGGTACAAAGCACAATTTCCCTGCATCCTACAATTTTTGCGGGAACAGCCAGCATCAATACCGTAGAGAAAAGCGGAGCCGTTCCACCGGGAATATAAAGCCCCACCTTTTCAATACCTACCGCCTTTTGCCAGCAAGTTACTCCTTCCATCGTTTCTACCTTCTTGCCAACAAAGCGTTGGGAAGAGTGGAAAGTTTCAATATTCCGTTTAGCCAGCGTAATGGCAGATTTCAACTCGTCGCTGATCAGTCCTTCAGCTTTCTGTATTTCTTCGGAAGTCACAGTGAGAGCAGACAAAATCACCTTATCAAAAAGCCGCCTCATATTCCAAAACAGCTTTATCACCTTCCGCTCTTACCTTATTTATAATAGTACGAACTGTATCGAACAAGCTCTCCGTATTCAAAGCCGGACGCTTCAGAAGTTCTGCCCATTGTTCTTTGGAGGGATATTTGATTAGTTTCATCATTCAAACTTATTAGACTATCATTTTTTCAATCGGCAACACCAAGATACCTTCAGCTCCGAGCCCTTTCAGTTTTCCAATGATTTCCCAAAAACGCTTTTTCATCAAGTACTGTATGGACAGAGCACCAGCCTTCCTGTGCTAACGGCATCACCGTAGGACTCTTCATACCCGGTAATACAGCAATGATTTCTTCCAGTTTATCTTTCGGAGCATTCATCAACACATATTTCTTATCTTCGGCAGTTTTTACTGCATTCATGCGGAACAGCAGTTCTTCGAGCACTTCTTTTTTCTCGTCGCTCATATTCTTATTGCCAATCAACAAGGCTTCCGATTTCATCACTACCTCCACTTCTTTCAAGCGGTTGCTCACCAAAGTAGAACCTGAACTAACGATATCAAAGATAGCATCTGCCAATCCAATGCCCGGAGATACTTCTACCGAACCGGTAATGACATGTACTTCTGCATTTACTCCGTTCTTCTTCAAAAAATTTCTCAAAATAACCGGATAGGAAGTAGCTATTTTCTTTCCATTGAACCATGACAATCCCGGATATTCAATGTCTTTCGGCATTGCCAAGGATAAACGACACTTGCTGAATCCCAGACGCTTGACGATTTCAGCGTCCTCCTCTTTTTTCCACAAACTCATTCTCACCGACAATTCCCAAATCAGCTACACCGGTAGCTACTGTTTGCGGGATATCATCGTCACGAAGAAATAAAACTTCGATAGGAAAATTGGAAGACTGCACCAACAAGGTACGCTTCGTTGTACTGATTTTAATATCCGACTCTCCTAAAAGTGCCATTGTCTCTTCGAAGAGACGTCCTTTGGCTTGTACTGCGATTCTTAACATGATTTTATTTATTATTTTATGATTTACAATTCGAACAATTCAGAAATAAAAAAAGGCTTACCGTATTCGGTAAGCCTTCGTTATCTTTATAGAGTTATACACACTATCAATCACGCCCACCGAGTTATTCGTTAGGAAAATGATGATGATGATGTGCAACTGTATATTTCATATTTCTTTTATTTAATGCGACAAAAGTAAAGCATTTGTTTGATACTTCCAAACATTTATCACAAAAAGTTCAGTTTTTATTTCAAATTAAAGGCAATATCTCTTCCGGCTCTACATCACACTTATCAAAGTGCATTTCATCTTTCGACTTTTCGTGCGAGAACGTAAAGTACGTACAAACAGCTTCGGTACATACTTCGCCATCCTTATTATATAACTTAGCTTCAATAATTACAATATTTCGCTTGACTTCCTTAATAGAAGCACGCAACACAATATGGGAATCAGTAGTACTGACCGGCTTGCGGTAACGAGTCTCCATTTTTGAAGTTACTCCCGTTGTCTGTAATTTACGAAGTATCACCCAAGCGCAGATTTCATCCATGAGAACAGCCTGAATACCACCATGCAAGGTATTGATCCATCCCTGATATTCAGGACGGGGTTTCCAGATACTTACCACTTCGTCGCCATCTTCATAAAACTCCATCTTTATTCCGGCTTCATTATTAGGGGCGCAACCAAAGCAATTGTACCCTTCCAGACCTTTCCAGGGATTTATTTATTTTCTTCATAATCTATGACTTCTATTTAAGTTTCACTTCCCAAATATAAGCAAAATATAAAAAAGAAGAACAATTTTCCACGATTTACTTTCGGATGCAACGAATGGCGTAAGCTTTATCCAACCCGGTGTTTCCCTCTGCTATTTCGTTTTTATCACTTCTCAACAAGAATATTTTCTCATCCGCATCTGTCCCTGCTTCATTCAAAGTCCAATAAGAAAGATATTTTCCTTCATAGGCAGACTGAAACTTGCCGGCATACATTCCTACCGGATATCCATCAAAACCCGTGAGATTGGTAGCAGTTCCTACTATTGCACCGGCACCGGTACTTATTGCTTTCCATGTCCCGGTTTTCAACAAAGAGGCATCATTACTCAAATAAGTTTTCAGCATATTCCAATCATTCCAATCAGGCATATTCCACCCTACAGGAAGCAGCTTATTACTGACAATTGTTCCAAAACTATAAAAATAATAACTCTTATCTGTTTGAGACAATAGATAACCTGTCGCTCCGGCATTCATAATCTCCAGTTTCGGAATTTCTTCTCCATCTATATATAATGATGTTTTCAGATTACTTCCCATCCAATACTGCGTACCAATTTTCACTATCGGGTAATTGTGAATACTACTCCCACGCACATCACGCATTATATCTTTCATGGCCAATACAGGCAACATTTCTTTAGGCATAGACAATGCTATTTGTCCGTCAGGCAAAATATACACCTTACTTCGGGCAGCCTGATTTCCAGGAGTATATTTCAATGAATGTTCTTTCAAATCCCACGCTACAGTTCCGCCGTGCACTTTATCTGCATGTCCGACCAATTGTACTACCGTTCCCTTGGATAAGTCAACCGCATGGTTATCTTTCATCGGATAAACGACAATTGCCTGTGAAGAAAAAAAATCAGGGGTCACCAGATATTCTTTACATATTTCTGCTACCTGCTGCCCAGCACTCAACACTTTATACACCTTCGAATCGTCAAATACCAATTTCGACACATCCACATAATTATGGAAGACTTCGGACCCGGATTGCCCTGTATTACCATCTTCCCAACCATTGATTTCCCCTTCGACTTTACTTATCAAAACATCTTCGGTCGGGATGAAAGAAATCGCCAGCTCACTCTGCTTACCACTCTGCAACTGCAATGAAGAGGGCAATGGGCTGGTATATATCTTACCTCCAACATCCAATACGATATATTGATAGCCCAAAGTGGTTTCCTGCGGAATAAGGATCACTTCTTTTCCGCTCAACCGATCTCCCTGTATCTCCCATTTTCCGGCAGGAGTAATGCTTTTCTCATTAGAAAAAGCGGAATAAGTTTCTTTTTTGGAAATCATAAATCGCCTTAGTATAAAAACCACAAACAGAAAGTTTTGGGTCAGCATCCAGTATACCCTGCAATTCTTCACCTTCCTTTCCTACCAAAGCGATTTTTAATTTGAAAAATTTGTGATCATAGTGCAGGGGCGATGGCTCCTTTAGGAGCTGATTGCAGATTTTGAGAAGCAACCAGAAAATCAGAGCAGAAATAGCCGGCAGAAAGATTTTGATCTGTTTCTACCGCCACCGACATCGTACTTTCTCCCATATTCACTCCCTCTTCCTGATAAGGATAATAACTGATCAAACGTAATGTTACCTCATCATCAGGATAATAAATCGGCTCACTGGACTCAAAAACTTTTTCGGAAGTACGAAAGAAACGCAAATTATCCGCATAACGTTCTTCCTTCATGGTGGAGGACCCTACAAGGGCAAATACTCCCACTTCATCATTCTCTTCAAAGCCATTGCCAGCAACACGTGTATATGTCACTTCATGAATATCAGCTGTAAATTTCAATGGAATATCTCCATTGCTGACTGCAGCCTTCTCTCCCGGAATATGATTTACACATGCTAATACAAAAAAAAAGAAGAAAAAAGGCACACAGCGATTCCTTTTTCCATTCTAAACAAAATATTCATGTCCTCTTTATTTAAATATAAATAATAAGAAATCTTTGATTGGGCAGAAAGAAGGACATAAGAGGAAGTATTCACTTTCAGTTATGAGATTCCACACAACACGTCTGTTGCGACTGGAGAATCATCAACTCCAACATTTCATTCTGAAATGCCAAAAGCAAAAGTATAAATCATAAATCAACCAATACTTCATTTTCTTAAATAATATTTATATTTATTCATAAGTATCAAATTAGTAGCACTTTATGAATCAGGGATATTTCAAAACCAAATAGGCTTACACATTATTATATTAGTAATCTAACATTTTCAAAAAGAATAGCCTATTTCTACCCCGGCAATATGTTTACCTTTTTGGAGACTCATACTGATAACAATAAAAAACATCTAACGCCCATCGTTTAGCCAAAGCTATCTCTACTCCAGGCCGATAACGCATACGATCTGCTCTCCAAAAAGGAGCGTCATCCAAACTTTGATAAATTTCAATTGAGAAGTAGGGGGAAACGATTCCTTTTTCAGGTGCATAAGCTAATTTTAAGCGGGAACGAAGGCGAGCTTTTGAATCTCCACGGTCAAAAGTTTGCTGAAACCTTTCTCTCAAAGCAATTTTCAACCACTGATATTGAAAACTTGCAGTTGCTCCAAAGTTATAACGGTGTCTGAATTTCCATTCCGAATCTCCCAAATTCCGGAAATGAGTTTCATATCCGGCTTCCAGTTTCAAAAATGAATAAGCCCGATACTCGCCTCCAATGGCCAATCCCAAACGGTCCATTCTACTTACGTCATCCTTTGTCCGAAACTCCAGATTGCTTAAAAGTGAAAATCGGGGATCGATCTTATAGTTCATTTTGAATTTAGTCCATGTAGTGAAATCATCGCTTTGCGCAAATACAGTGGAAGTCATTCCAGCCAATAGCACAAACAGCAGTATTTTAGTAATTGCAAATATTCTACTCATCGATTACCGGGTTAAAAGTACAAAGATAATAAATCTCCCGCAAAGAAAAATTATGATACTGAAATAATTCTGAAATATCAAGGCTCATTCCTTTAAAAGAAACACCCCGTTGGTTTTAAAGGAACAGGTCGTTGGTTTTAAACCAAGAGCCCGTTCCTTTAAAAGAAAAAGTCCCTATTTTATACTCCGCTGATAATCAATGATTTATTTTTGCTTCGCATTCCACACCCATAAAGCGAAAAAAATACCGACAATATAGCCGATCCGATCCAAAACCAATTGATATAAGTAAAGTCGTAAACCTCTACCCCACTCCGGATCGTTTTATGTCCTTCAATCAAAACTCCGCTCATGACATCTTGCAGCCCAGCTCCGATATAACTGGCAATTCCAACAACTCCCAAAGCAGCTCCCGAAGCATTGCGAGGAGCAATATCAACAGCCATCAGCCCACCTAAGAAACAAATCAGTACTCCGATGCCCAGTCCAAAGAGGATCATTGCCACAGCATCGAGCCAAAAGTGTACCCCTGGCACTAATAAGAACAAACATAATGCTAAAACATTCGTCAGTCCGAAAATCAAAGCCGGAACATTACGCCGGCCACCAAACAGTTTATCAGAAATTACACCGGAAAACATGGTGCCGATAATACCACAAACAGAACTAATGGAAATAATGAAACTGGCATCCAAAGTGGAATATCCTTTCTGTGCTTCCAGATAAAAAACTCCCCAACTGTTTACCGCATATCGGCTGATATACATAAATGCACTTGATAAAGCAAGGATCCAGATAGCAGGCATTGTCAGAACCTGCCGTTGAGCTTTATTAAAATCTGTCGTTTCGGAAGCACTCATCGTTTTCTTTTTTCTTTCGGGACATTGACCGGAGGAAAGCCCTTGCTTTCGGGACTGTCATGAAAAAACGCCATACAATTAATGCCCCCAGCAATCCTACCATACCCGCCCCAAAGAAACCATAACGCCAGCCGCAAACACTAACAATAGATGCTACAATTATAAATGTCAGTGCTTCACCAATATTATGACTGGCGGACCAAAAGCCATAATAAGAGCCACGTTCTTTATCCGTGAACCAACGGGAAAGTCCGACTACACACGAAGCAGCCCCCATAGACTGAAACCAGCCGCTGACTCCCCAAAGAACAGCAAACAAAATAAATGAATGGGAGAAACCGAGACAAAGATTAATCAATGCGGTAACAAGCAGGCCGGTAGTCATAAAACGATTTATATTACTTCGATCTGCCAGAAATCCATTCGTAAATTTACCCACCGCATACGTAAAGAACAGCACCGAACCGATTATTCCGAGTTCCGTTTCAGAAAAGATTCCCTCGTCTACAATCGGTTTCTTTACTACATTCAAGCTCAACCGGCAGACATAATACATACCGTATCCGAAAGTTGCCGAAAGAAAGGTAGACCATTGCAGATATTTCAACCGACGCTTGCCAGATGAAGACATAACGTCTCCGTTACAAGGCCCCGGTGAAGAGACCTTGTAAAAATTTATAAGATGTTTCAGCATGAAGGAATATCTTTAGTCGTGCAGTTTCTTTTTACGCAAATATTCGAGTAATAATGCCGGGCGGTCTGTTTGAATCAGTTTAGCCCCCTGATTCAAAATCCATCCCCAGCTTTCATCCGGTTGGTGTAGTTCTACCGCGCGATCGTCATCGTGACCTCCACAAAGTTCAGGCCACAAAGAATTAATGAAAAGCTTGGCACCACTATCACGTACTTTCCTGATCAAGCGAAGCATTTCTTCATTATCATCTTTAAATACCAGTTCATAAGCAGCCGGTTTCATGTGTGACTGATAATCATTGATTATCTTTTCCGCTCCTTCTTTGTGCAGATTCACAATAGGCATAAAAATAACCTTATCAAGTACATCACCATTTTCTGCTTTCACTCGTTCATAGGGGAGCCCTGCTTTAATTACGCAATGGTCAATTGTTCCTGTTTTTTCAAGTACAGCATAAGCTTCCTGAAAATAATCGTAACCTTTATCGATATTCACCATTATCTTCCCTTTGCAAAGTAACATAACTTCTTCGAGAGTAGGAATCTGATGTCTGGTTTTTTACAGCCTGCTCCATTTTTAAGTCGCATTGCTTTCAGTTCTGCCAGTGTATAATCCTCAGCGTTTCCTTTTTCCTGTCATTGTACGGTTAATTGTCTTATCATGCATGACGACCAAGTGACCATCTTTGGTTTTCTTCAAATCTATTTCTACCATATCCACTCCCATATCAATGCAATTCCGTATTCCTTGCAATGAATTTTCGGGAGCATTTCGCCAATCGGCACGATGAGAAACGACCAACACTCTATCGGAATAATTTCCTAACAGGTTTTCTCTGATTTCCGCAATCCGATTTTGAGCAACAGCCAGTTGCACCAGGCATACAAGCAATATAAAGTTATAAATTCGTTTCATAAATTCAAATATTAAAATTATTAGTTCAGCTTACCATTCTTCCAGACCATCTTTTCTCCCCACATAGGCACATAGGTCTGGTCACAGTTAATCTTGGACGCCCGTTCTAGTGCCATGTCCAATGACCATCTGGATGCATCAACACCTGCATGAGCCATTTCCAGAATATGGGATAACAGAACATAATCCGGCTGTACCTGTCCCGCTCCGGTACCTAAAATATTATTCTCAGTCAGCGCATTAGGAGCATAGCGGGGAATCAAGACATTAACATGTGGCGCAATGTTTGTATATTGTTCCGTTTTAAAATTGGAATCACCGACATGCATAAAGACGAAATTTCCAGTATCGTCCCCACAGTCTATCTGGAAAATAGTTACGAAATTTGATAATCCGGAATTATTATGATCGGTAATACAAGTACGAATTTTAAATTTACCTATTTCATAATCTTTATCCCCCTTTGCCGTGTAGGGATAAGTGGTGTCTTTCAAATAATTGGATAATACCGGCTTACCCAAATCAAACATTGCCTGAATCAAATCTGTATTATAATGATCAGAATGCTTATGCGTCACACAAAGGAAGTCGATATAGGGTGCAAGTTCCTTCGCCCAGCGATGAGAAATATCAATAGCAAAACATCCGGAAGGAGTCTTAACTATATATCCCATGTTATAAAGCAACCAGATTTCTGCTGTGCCATTCTCTACTTTGGAGTTTTTAATTCCGTCCACCACCCGGTCAAAAGCACTCCGGTAATAGTATAAGATCGGTTCACTCTTCTCCATACTCATACTTGCCTGATCAAAACCATTCAGAAAACTGATAAAATAGTCATCCAGACATTTATCGGCATATCCCTGAATAGTGCTCAAAGCATCGGCACGTTCAGTATTTACAATTGATGGAGAAGTTCCCCATAACTGTTGGGTAGTGGCATCTACCTTTGCTGCCAGTTCCGTAAGAATTCCTTCGTACCCGGTCTTCTTATCATTATTATCATCGTCACTACAACTTGCAAGTCCTATTGCCAGCAGGCAAAACAGGAAAATATTGTATTCTTCTTATATTATTCATATTATTTCAGTGTTTTATAGTCATCAGTTATTTTATCGAAGGTCTCTGCAATCCGTTCAAGAGCAGGTCTCACATTATTATTTTGGTGATCCTTCGTCGCTTCATACATGAAAACGCCTTTATATCCGGTCTTCTCCAAATCTTGCATCAACTTTCCCCATTTTATATTTCCCTGTGTAGGAAGCCAGTGGCATTCGTTCACCAAATCAAAATCTGAAGCATGTATAGTGCCGATACGGCTACCTACTATTGCCACAAAGTGCTCTGTCGTGCCTTTGGTATAGTGATTTGTATCAAAGCACACTTTTACGTCCGGGATATCTCCGACAATCCTCATAAGTTCCTCCGGAGTATTTCCCAAACAGGTTCTGGGCAGATTCTCTATACAAAGTTGAGCGCCAATCCTATCAGCATATTTCTTCAAATAAGCAATAGACTCCGAAGCATTGGCAATCCGTTGCGCCCGAATACTTATCGGCTATCGGTTCCGAACTTGGATGCAAAAACCCGGCAAGTCGGTTGGAACATGGCACACAATTCTATCATCTCTGCCATAAAATCTACATTTTCCTTCCTTAACCGATCATCCAGAACTGAGATATCCAGCGTTCGGGAGAAAGGAAGATGAATAGACCAGACTTCAATATCCGCACTGTCTATCTTCGCTTTCATTTCCTTTATACGTGGAATCACTTCATCGACAGGAACTCCCCTATAACATTGATTAAAGGCTACTTCGACATACTTCACACCAGTCGCTTTTGCATGAAGGAAGTCGGCAGCAGCAGGTGCTTTCCACACTGCTGTCGTAGTACCTACTTCATATTTCTGTGCATATCCACAAACAGAGATCACCATAAATGCGATAAAAATCAATTTTCTCATCACCGTTTATTTTTGTCGGTTTGTACCTTGAATATCTCCACCCCGTATACTCCAGGAGTCTGTTTCCAACGTTTTATTAATGTCAAACGCTTTTATAGAACCTATATTGCTCGCTCCAATAGTACCACAATAAAGACGCTTGTCCGGACCAATCGAAACGGATGCCATTACCTGTTGACCCACAGATTCTTCATAAACAGTACTTCCATCTGCCGTATTAAGTCCGAAAATCTTATTATTTGACTGCGTTCCGATATAAAGAACACCATCTGTACTCAACGCAGCACCACTGTAGTTCAGGTTATTATTTACCTTCTTCACCCATACTTTTGAACCGTCAGCGTCTACAGCGTAAACTGTTTGCGAACCTTTCTCTGTAAAATAAACAACACCTTTCTTATCTACGATAGGGAAATAAGCATCACCGCCTGTTGTCGGATAGGTCCATTTTTTGGTTCCGTTCGTGATATCAACAGCAACAAGTCCAGCCTTTGACTTCAAAGTTGCGTAAAGCGTGTTGCCATTCAAAGCAAAAGTTCCCTGCTCCGTCACATTAACACCACTGAGTTTCCAAAGTTCTTCCTTATTTGCGCTGAAAGCATAAATAGCTTCACTGGTACCTGCATAGATATGTCCGTTTCTATCAATAGCCACCGCACTTCCTGTTGTTCCATCAAGAGATTGTTGCCATTTAATCGCACCATTCGCAACATCGAGTGCATATAACGTACTTTTATTAGTCAAACAATAGAGTACACCATCAGCAGACAAAGCAGGGAACGCACCTATCGGTCCGTCTAATTGCAATGACCATTTCTGAGTACCATTCGGATTTATGGCATACACATTCTTGATAGAAGCATCTCTCACGCACTGATAGATAGTACCGTCAGGCCCCACCAATGCACCGCCGCCATAAGTTATTTTATCAATGGCAAATACCCATTTGAATTCACCGCTGACTACATCTAAGGCAAACAAATGCCCGGCAGGCGTTGAAGTCGGAATATACATCGTCTTTCCATCCGGGGAGAATACAGGATTGGACGTCTTGACATATCCTGTTAATCCGTTAAAATTCAGATTCAGACTATCCCATTTATATCCGACAACATTAATTTCCACACTTCCTGACTCCGTCGTATTATTCGTATATGTTACTGTGATAGTAACTGTATAAGTTCCAGTAGCAGCAAAAGCATGCGATGGAGTCGTTTCAGCAGAAGCAGCACCATCACCAAAATCCCAGCTGACGGATTTAACATTGCCACCAGTAAAATACATATCGTTATAAGCAAAGACAGCAGACTCCCAGACAACCAATTCCGTATTGACTGCTACCGGATAAATAATTCCCGGAGTAGCCACCGCTTCCGCCGAAACAGAATTCCCCATCGGATAAATGCAAACAACATCAAACTTATACTCCTGATCATTAGTCAACCCTTCAACCATATATTCTTCCAATGTTGTGTCATCCAATTTGATAACCTGATTGCCGGGACTTACGGTAATCTGATAATTCGTAAACCGTTCGCTGGCAGGCTTCGTCCATCTCAGCCGGACTTTCTTGTCTCCCGCTGACGCAGTCAGACCAGTCACCGGATATCTTGCATTCTTTGGCGTACAAGAAGCAGATCGCTTACTCGCCAGTCCTCCGGTATAGCGAGGTTGTACGGAGAATGTATAAGCGACATCATTGACAAGATCACTGACAGTTGCACCGGAAGCCTCAGCCTCCACAGTCATTTGCCCTCCTTCCGCTCCCGAAGAGCCCGAAGTCCAGCTAATAAGATATTCATCAGGACGGGCGTCCGGATATGCTTCCCAGAAAGTGCCACATTCATATCTCCGGCCGTTGCCGTAAGCGTCTTTAATTCATATAAATCAAAACTTGCTTTTGGCAGTTCTTCATCACAAGCTGCGCAAACTGCCGTAATGACAAACAACAAGCTATATATTATTTTTTTTCATCGTCTGAATTCTTTAAGTTTAACCATATTAATACCCCGGATTCTGCCACAACAACTCAGTATTGTTGATTCTTTCCAATTCCGTTTTAGGAATAGGATACAGAAACTGGAAATCCTGAATTGTATGTCCCTCCGCTTTCATAGCTTCCTTGGCACCTCCCATGCGAACAAGGTCAAACCAACGGTGTCCCTCATAAGGAAATTCCTGTTGGCGTTCCAGCATAATGGCTTTACGGAAACTATCCTGATCTGCCAGTTCCGTAATCTGAACCGGAGATAATCCGGCACGGGTATGTACCGCATTCAAAGCAACCATTGCATCAGAAGTCTGAGAGTTGCTATAGCTGATTTCGTTCAGTGCTTCGGCATACATTAACAGTACATCGGCATAACGAAGAATAATCTGATCGTTACCGACGGTATTGTATGTCGCACTTTTCAAATCCTTGAATTTATTCATTACGCAGACTTTATCTTCTACTTTCACATAAGTGATCAGGTCTTTGCGTTTATCACCGTCTTTATAGCACTCCTTCAAAGCCTTTGTCTGGTTAGTATCATCTGTCAGGTTGATAATTGAAAACCAATAGCCATGTCCTTCACCCTCAACGTCCTTATTAAAGCGCACTGCGAAAATGATTTCATCGTTCATTTTATTATCGACATCAAATACTTTATCCGGTGTGGGCATCAAAGAATATCTGCCTATCAGTTGCGAAAGTACATTGCGTGCCTCTGTCCACTTATGGAAAGTCAGATAAATCTTTCCCAGCAATGCCATTGCAGCACCGGAGGTCGCACGTCCCGTATCAGTACCCGTATAAGAAGAAGGCAGCATATTCTCATTGATAACCTGATTCAAATCGCCGGTAAGAAAATCAAAGACCTGCTGCTCTGAGCTTCTTCCGATTTTAAGAGCTTCAGCCACCGTCACCACTTTATCAGTCATCGGAATTCCACCCCACAAGCGATACATATTAAAATAAGTAAGAGCACGCACGAAAAGCGCTTCCCCTTTATATTGTTTCTTCAACGTAGCATCAAAGTCAGCTGCGTCTATTTTGTCCAATACCAAATTACAGCGATATACTCCGTTATTAAAATTCGCCCAGGCGGATTCCAATATTCCATTAGAGGCTTTATCCGCAAACTGATCTATATCATAACGGTCTTGTGTTCCGGCAGTAGGAGCACTCAACGACAGGTTGTCACTCCGATATTCGCAGCATTCCGTGAAGTAGGAAACCTGTCCCTGCAATTTAGAATAACAGCCGATCACTGCTACATTAAAATCGTCTGCTGTCTTGTATACTTTATCTGTAGGCACACTGCTACTTGGCTCCAAGTCGAAAAAAAGCTATCTGTACAGGCCACTGATACAAAAGCAGTTGCCAAGAATAGGATTTGTCTATATATTTTCATACACCGTATATTTTTAAGGATGACTAAAGTGTTATATTTAATCCAAACAAGAAGGTTTTCGCCAGCGGATATGTTCCGTAATCTTCACCCGGCGAAAGTGAATTGCTCGGACGTGCATTTACTTCCGGATTGTATCCACCGTAGTTGGTAGATGTCCAAAGGTTCTGTCCGGAGACATAGACTCTCAACTTCTCCACAAAGAAACGACGTGTCAGATTCTGAGGCAAAGTATATCCTAACGTTACATTCTGCAATCTCAAATAAGAACCATCTTCCAGATGCCAGGTTGAAGTACGGCCATTATAACCTTTCGATTTGCGGTTGGCACGGTTCACCTGACCATTTCCGGGGTTATCCGCACTTTTCCAGCGATTCAGGGCAATCGTGGTACCATTGGTGTTTCCTTCCAAATTATCAATATAGCGACGATTCAGATTCAGAATCTCATTACCGTAAACTCCCTGGAAGTTAAAGTCAAGATCAATGCCTTTATACCATACTTTACCACCAAATCCATAGGTGAAGTCGGGCATATAGTTACCTACTATCGTACGGTCTTTGTCCAAGTCCATCACACCGTCTCCATCCACATCTACAAAACGGAAGTCTCCCGGCTGAGTATTGCTGAAATGAGGATATTTCTTCAATTCTTCTTCGTTGGAAAAGATACCGTCCTGCACTCCAGCAAATAGTAACATCCGATCGGTTCGCCTACTTTTTGTGATATAATAAGCATGATCTACGCTTCCGGTAGAGATAATGGGAGCATTTCCCGGACCAAGAGCTTTTACTTCATTGGTATTCGTAGCATAGTTGGCATTAAAAGAATACCCAAAGTCTTTGGTGAAATTTTTCTGAGATGTCAAGGCTATTTCCCAACCACGGTTATTTACTTTTCCAATATTCATCAGGGCAGTGCTGTATCCGGTCAGATGAGGAACAGGAACATTCAGCAACATATTGGAGGTATTGGTATTATAGTAATCAACTGTTATCCCCAATAATCCTTTGAACATTTGCAGGTCCACACCGACATTGACCATTGCATTCTTTTCCCAGCTTAAATCATCATTCTTAATTGTATTGGGCTTATAACCTTGTACCAGTTGCCCGTTACCCGTACCCAGTATATAATTATCAAGAGCCATCAATGATAGATGATCGTAGTTGCCTATCTGAAAGTTACCTGTAACACCATAACTGGTTCTGATTTTCAAGTCATCTACAAAGGAGAGAAATTTCGCCTTCGTGAAGAAATCCTCCCCGCTAACTCTCCATGCCAATGATGCGGACGGGAAATATCCCCAGCGGTTATTTTTTCCGAAACGGGAAGAACCATCCGCACGAATAGCTCCGGAAGCCATATATTTACCTATATAACTATATTGCACACGAGCCAGATAGGAAGCAATCGACCATTGGGTCTTATCAGACGCCCCCTTTATAACTGTTCCACCGGAGATCGTCTGTATATAATCATTCGGAAAATCGGTAGCTGTCACATTATCTCCTTTATAAGTTTCTTTTTGTGCAGATTGCACCAGAACCGCATTAATCGAATGATCTTCATTAATCACTGTATTATAATTAATCTTATTCTCAATCAGCCAATTAAAAATAAAAACCGGAGGAGCTGTATGCAGTAGGGTTCGACTTGATATCATAATATTTCTTGGCCCAGTAAGGGTAGTTCTGACGAACGATACTGATCATTATGAGAACCATAATAATCACCACCGAAAGAAATATTATAAGTAAGTCCCTTGAAAAGTTCCAGTTCGGCAAAGACTTTCCCTACAATTGCCATACGGTCTACTACGTCCGATTGCAGATTGGCCATTGCCACAGGGTTTAATACCGCATTGTGCTGATAGTCATTGCCAATTCTCCAATAGCCATTTCCCTGATAGTTATAACTACCGTCGGAATTATATACCGGCCACACAGGAGGCATCATCAAGGCCGACTGAACAATACCATTCGATCCGGAAGCATCCACCCGATTGGAAGTCGAATAAGAAGGAGAAAAATTAAGACCGAATTTCAGTCTTTTATATTTTCCGTCCAGATTCATATGCATGCTATATTTCTTGAAATCAGAATTGATGATAATACCTTCTTTATCATAATAATTGGCAGAAATAAAATAACCAACGGTCTTTCCTCTGCCGGAGATAGAAACATTATGGCTGGTTGTAGCCGCACTACGGAAAATTGCATCCTGCCAGTCTGTGTCCGTTAATCCCTGATCGCCGTTCAGATAAGGAAAAAAGTTCTGCAGGAATCCGTTCCCATGAATTCGGACGCATACCATTAGGGTCATTGGGTGAACCACCGGGATTAGCATCCAGATAAGAATTATCATGCCCGTCTTTGGCAAACTCCGCAAACTGATAAGCATTCAACATCGGAAGTTTTTTGAAACACTCTGGATACCATAATATCCATCATATTGTACTTTCATTTTTTCCGACTGCCCTTGTTTGGTAGTGATAATAATTACACCATTTGATCCGCGACTACCATAAATCGCAGCAGACGAAGCATCTTTAAGTACCTCTACCGACTCGACATCATTATTATTCAGATTGGCAAAGCCACGCTCCACAGGTACACCGTCAATGATATAGAGAGGATCACTCCCCGCATTGACTGTACTGATACCACGAACACGGATACTGACACTTCCTTCCGGGTCACCGCTCGGCTGAGTCACTTGCACTCCCGGCATCTTTCCAGCTAATGCCTGACGAAAGTCGGAAGCAGAAACCTCCGCAATCTGCTCGGCTTTCACGGAAGAGATGGAAGTAGACACATCCCGTTTCCGCTGTACACCATATCCTACCACTACTACTTCATCGATCATCTTGCTGTCTTCGGTCAACGTAATCTTAGCCGTATTCTTATCTTTTGCAGAAAGGCTGACGGTCTTATAGCCAATATAGGAAATTGTCAATGTAGCCGATTCCGGTACATTCATCAACGAATATCGTCCGTCCATATCGGTAATCGTACCACTGCCCTCTCCTTTGATCTGGACACTGGCACCAATAACTGGCTCTCCCTTATCATCTACGACCACTCCCTGAACGGTACGTGTACGTTGAGCGCTTTCTTCTTTAAGCGGCTGTTTACTGACAGCAATTGTATTATCGGTCCTATTGAAATAAAGTTTTGACTGAGTAGTTATCACTCCCAGAATTTGTTTAAGCGTAGCGTTTTTTACATCAAAAGAAACATGCGGAGCGTTATTTACCGTTTCCTGATCGTAGATAAATTTAAAGTTGGTCTGTTCACTGATTTTATTGAAAACATTTTCTACCGGCTCGTTTTGTACACGGAGCGTAATGTTGTTCTCTTTCAATGTCTGAGCAGCAGTCGGAGCAACTAAAAAGGAAGGTGAATAGTAAAAAAGCTAAAAACGAGCAGCTATTTCTACTTTTTCCTTTACAAATAAGAAGATTATTCATAAATTTGTGCGTTTTAGTAATTGACTAAAGTTATTAAAAACAAGCAACGTGCGATACGTTATTCATTTGGGTCGAAGCGAATGAATATCCGTCCGGGTTGCGGATAGAAGCATTCCTTAGGAGTGCTTCTATCTTTTAGGGAGTTTCTATGAGGGTGATGCTTTCATTCTGTCCTTATTAACGGGTTAAACATTGATCTATTTTTTAATTCTCATTTTTTATAAAGAAGTATATTCCTGCCTTCTTTCTTATAATTGATATCACTGATAAATTCGATGGATTTAAGTACGGACTCAGACTCTTATTGTCATGTTCACCGGTAATCAGATTATCAAATTCCTGTCCGGAAGCAAAGGTTATCTGACAATTATAAACACGTTCCAGTTCTTTTGCCACATCCCGGATCGGAGTACTGTTAAAACGCAGGCTTCCCTTGATCCAGACTGCTACCCCACGTTCTTCCTTCTTCTTACTATATTCACCGGAAACGGTATTTATCAGAACTTGTTCTTTTGCAGTCAATCGCATCATTGCTTCCGGCAGATCAACCTGTACTTTGCCACTCTCTACACTTACCGATACGATTTCATCCGTAGAGTAAGATTTTACATCAAACCGGGTTCCCAAAACACGAACATCCAGTCGCTTCGTCTGTACAATAAACGGCATATCTTCATTATGGGCAACCCTGAAATATCCTTCTCCTTCCAGTTCCACTTTCCGGATATCCCCTTGAAAAGAATCAGGATAACGTACTTGTGAACAAGAGTTCAACACTAATATAGTTCCGTCCGGTAATTCCACCCGTTTCTTCTCTCCAAAAAGAGGTTGAGATTTCAGCGAAAGTTATCTGCTGCTCACTCATATACCGGAAATAACTGATACTTCCTGTCACGATGGCTATTACAGCCGCCACACTGGCTGCAATCGTCATTACCCGACGAAACCAGGTACGTTTCTTATGTTCAATATGTTTCAGCAACTGGCGAGCCTCCTTTTTTATACTTCTCACGCTCCAAGTCAGTAACAGGCTGCTGGCTGACGGATTCCTCCCAGACTTCGGCAGACAACTCATCCAATATATCTTTATGGTCAGCATCTCTCATACTTTCCAGTAACTGCGATGCTTCCTCCCGGATGTACATATCATCCAGATAACGACGTAATTTATTTTTTTTCTGTCTTCGTATCTTTCATCATATATTCAAATAAGGGTGCTGATTTCTCCCCTTCGTATTAGTAATACACAAAGGCAGGAAACAGCTAGGGTATGATTAACATTTATTATAAATTCAGACAAAGTAGAATCAGCAATATGTCAGCAGAAGTACCCGAATATTTAGTCAAGTAGGCACGAATCACTTTCAACGAAACAGAAATATGCTCCTGTACGGTATTGACAGAGACTCCCAGCGCTTCCGCAATTTCTTTATGGGACATCTGTAAATCTCGGCTCATATTAAAGACTTCACGCTGACGGGGGAGTCAATTGTTCCAATGCACGGCTAAGGACATCCTTCAAATCATCGAACAATATTTTATTATTCGTTTCATTGGCCGAATCAACCGCATGAGAAAGGATATGCTCTTTCAACTTATCTTCATTCGCCATATCCCGTATCTGATTAAGGATACGATTGCGTACAATCGTATATAAATAGGATGAGAAAGACGCATCCGGATTGATAATAAAACGCCTGCTTTGCCATACAACCGTAAACGCGTCCTGAAAAATATCTTCGGCAAACTCACGAGATTTGACGAACTTCATCGCAAAATACAGCAAGCGATTCTTATAGGCGGCATAGAGTTCGCAAAAGGCATCCTCATCGCCGTCTATCAGACGGAGAACTAACTCCCGTTCGTCCATAAGCGTGTCTGTTGCGTACATATTTTCTTTTTACTTTTTTTGGGCACAAAGGTATTGTTATGATGTTACAAACGTATGTATTTTTTCTGAAATAAAAAATAACCTTCTTTCTTATTGAGTTTCCGGCCGAGAACTTTGTGTACTCTTTAATTGTTGTCCTATTATAAAAGTGCGAACAAAGCACACAACAAAGTTCTATAAAAAAGAAAGGAAGATTATGAAAAAAGTAATCGACAGAGCTTCATCAAGAGGCTATTTTAATCATGGCTGGCTCAAAACCCACCACACATTCAGTTTTGCTAACTATTACAATCCGGAAAGAATCCATTTCGGAGCCTTGCGAGTGCTGAATGATGACAGTGTAGACCCGTCGATGGGATTTGATACTCATCCACATAAAAATATGGAAGTAATTTCCATTCCGTTGAAAGGGTATCTGAGACATGGCGACAGTGTACAAAATACGAAAACGATTACTCCCGGTGATATCCAAGTGATGAGTACGGGCAGTGGTATCTATCATAGTGAGTATAACGACAGCAAGGAAGAACAATTGGAATTCCTGCAAATATGGGTATTCCCCCGAATCGAGAATACGAAACCCGAATATAACAATTTCGATATACGTCCGCTGCTGAAACCGAACGAGTTATCTCTGTTCATTTCACCGAACGGCAAGACACCGGCCTCCATCAAACAGGATGCCTGGTTCTCTATGGGAGACTTCGATACGGAAAGAACCATCGAATATTGTATGCATCAGGAAGGTAACGGAGCTTATCTGTTTGTGATAGAAGGAGAGATCAGCGTGGCCGATGAACATCTGGCCAAACGTGACGGCATCGGAATATGGGATACCAAAAGCTTCTCTATCCGTGCTACTAAAGGGACCAAACTTCTGGTAATGGAAGTACCCATGTAAAAAACATTATTTCTAGTTTTATTCTATTCTATTTAAATGAAGCGGTCCCACTCTACAGAGTGAGACCGCTTCTCATTGATAGTTATATCTTCGGATTATTTTTCCTTCCGATAATTCTCCAGTCCAGTTTGCAGGAATTCAATATATTTGGGAATGTCTTCATCGTAAGCATAAGACTTATTCAAAGGACTTCCCTGATTATCCAGCAATACATAGAAAGGCTGTGCATTAGCACCAAACTTCACACGTTGCAGATAGCTCCACTTATCACCGACTGTACGCAAAGTACGTTCCTTACCGTTCTCTACGATTTTCACAGGTTCGGTCAACGGAGTTTTATTATCCACATACAGAGTAATCAGCACATAATCATTATTAATCAGATCACTCACTTTCGGGTCCGTCCATACAGCGGCTTCCATCTTACGACAGTTCACGCATCCATAGCCTGTAAAGTCAAGCATCACTGGTTTGCCATTCAGACGTGCATACTCCATACCCAGATCGTAGTCATCAAATTTCGCATGTACTTCATTCTTATACAGGTTAAAGTCTTGCGTATGCATAGGAGGAGCAAAAGCACTTACGGCTTTTAACGGAGCTCCCCACAAACCGGGAACCATATATACGGCAAACGCCAGAGAAATAAGTGCCATAAAGAAACGAGTCACTCCCACCTTATTGTCATCATCGTCATGCGGAAACTTGATTTTACCAAGCAAATAGAAACCCAGCAATGCAAAAATGACAATCCACAGAGCGAGGAAGGTTTCACGGTCGAGTAACCTCCAGCCATAAGCCAGATCGGCAACCGACAGGAATTTAAGCGCAAATGCCAGTTCCAGAAATCCTAACGTCACTTTGATCACATTCATCCATCCGCCCGACTTCGGCATAGACTTCAGCCATGACGGGAACAGGGCAAACAGCGTGAAAGGCAATGCCAAAGCTATGGCAAAGCCCAGCATGCCGATGGCGGGAGCCACCACGCTGCCCGTCGTGGAAACCTGCACAAGCAGGAATCCGATAATGGGTCCCGTGCAGGAGAAAGATACCAGCGACAAGGTAAATGCCATCAGGAAGATACTCAGCAGACCGGTAGTCGATTCCGCTTTACTATCTACCGCATTGCCCCACTTTGACGGTAATCTAATCTCAAACGCTCCAAAAAATGAAGCGGCAAAAAGATTACCAGCATCAGGAAGAAAAGGATATTAAAGACAGCATTCGTCGATAAAGCATTCAGCGCACTGGCACCAAATATCAGTGTGATAGCCAATCCTAATGCCACATAAATAACGACAATGGAAGCACCATAAGTCCACGCATCACGAATACCTTTCTTCTTATCTTTGCTACGTTTCAGAAAGAAACTGACTGTCATCGGGATAATAGGCCATACACAAGGAGTGAAGAGCGCCAGCAGTCCACCCAGAAACCTGTCACGAAAATATAAATCCAGGACATATCTCCCCTGAGTATGTTCCTCGCCCAGTGCCTGCAATTCACTGATTACCGGACGCCAAAGGTCACCGGAAGCTACAGCTGGTTGAATATCGGCATTTGCATCCGTAGCAGAAGCAGGAACCAGTTCCATCATCGCAGCAGAGTCTTTGGACGCAGCAGGAGCAGTTACTTCTTCCGCCTCTTTTGTCTCCGGCTTATCAGCTTTGGCTACAGGAGCAGCCGTAGTTCCGGCCTTTGCTTCACCCGAAAACTTAAAAGGAACTTCTGTCGGAGGCAGACAACTCTCATCGTCGCAGGCTCCATATTCCAGATAACCTTCTATCGCATAAGCTCCACCAGTCAGCTTCACTTTCTGCACGAATTTGGCAGTATTCTCGAAATAGCGCACTTTCATTTCGAACAGTTTGTCGAAAGTAGCTATTTCCTTGCCGACAGGCTTCAATTTACCAACCAGTTCTACACCGGACTTCTTCTCCACATTAAATGTGGCAGAAATAGGTCCTCCGTCTCCAAGATCGGTAGAATAAACATGCCACCCTTTGTCAATGGCAGCTGTAAACACGATCTCCGCTTCTGTATCAGAAAGAGAGTTCAGTTCTGTTTTAAACTTTACCGGATCTTTAATCTGCGCCTGCAATGTATAGGCTACAAAGCTTAAAAAGCAGAAAAGAAATTAATTTTCTCATTTTCATTATTGGGGGTTATAATTCATAATCCACGCATGCACGACTGTCCTTTGCTTCAGCTATAATCTTTCCGGCTGCCACACGATCAGGGTGTGTTGCATAGAACTTCACATCCTCCAGCGTGTCAAATTCGCTATAGAGAGCTATATGCCAAGCCTCTCCCGGATTCATATTCAGTCCGACTTCAATCTTACGGATCACTGAAATCTTAGCGGGGAGCGCTTCGATAGCTTCCTTAAATTTATTCATCACTACGAGTTTCTCCGCTTCGGGAACTTCGTCTTTTAACTTAAATAATACAATGTGTTTCACCATTACGTTGTTATTTTAATGAATTGTTTCTATATTTGTCTTGTCAATGCATTACATTACTAATGCAAAATTACTCTATTTGTTTTAAATAACACTATGAACAGATGTTAATAATAGGAATAGCTGGCGGAACGGGCTCCGGAAAACCACCGTCGTACGAAAAATAATAGAAAGCCTCCCCGTTGGAGAAGTAGTACTATTACCTCAGGATTCATACTACAAAGACAGTAGTCACGTGCCGGTTGAAGAACGCCAGAATATCAATTTTGACCATCCGGATGCTTTTGAATGGAATCTGCTATCAAAGCATGTCATGACGCTGAAAGAAGGGAAGAGTATCGAACAGCCCACTTATTCCTATCTGACGTGTACCCGGCAGCCCGAAACCATCCATATCGAGCCCCGGGAAGTCATCATCATTGAAGGCATCCTTGCCTTGTGCGACAAGAAGCTGCGAAGCATGATGGACCTGAAGATATTTGTTGATGCCGACCCCGATGAACGCCTGATACGTGTCATCCAAAGGGATGTCATCGAAAGAGGACGGACAGCGGAAGCTGTCATGGAACGCTATACCCGTGTTCTGAAACCGATGCACCTGCAATTCATAGAACCCTGCAAACGCTATGCGGACCTTATCGTTCCGGAAGGCGGCAGCAATGCAGTAGCTATCGATATATTAACAATGTATATCAAGAAACATTTGAAAAATGAAGAATGAAAACGATAAAGAGTTCAGAATGAGTGCCAAGACACTGATCCTCCCCTTGTTTCTTATACTTTTGTGCTGTGTATTCGGATGCCGGAACAAACATCATACCGAAAAGAATGAAACAGCACACGATCTTCCACAGATTAAAGACAGTGGAGAACTGGTTGTGCTGACACTCTATAGCTCTACTTCATATTTCATTTATCGCGGACAGGAAATGGGATTCCAATACGAACTCAGTGAACAGTTCGCTAAAAGTCTGGGACTGAAACTCAGAATCGAGGTAGCCAGAAATGTCCGTGAATTGATTCAGAAATTACAGTCAGGCGAAGGAGATATGATCGCCTACAACCTGCCGATTACCAAAGAATGGAAAGACAGCCTTTTGTATTGCGGAGAAGACATAATCACCCATCAGGTTATCGTCCAGCAAGGAAATGGAAAGCATAAACCATTGAAAGATGTAACGGAACTTATCGGCAAAGATATATATGTCAAACCAGGCAAATATTACGATCGCCTCGTGAATCTGAACAACGAACTGGGAGGTGGTATCCATATTCATAAGATAACGGGAGATAGCGTTACCGCGGAAGACTTAATCACCCAGGTAGCACAAGGTAAGATTCCCTATACCGTAGCCGATAATGATTTAGCCAAACTGAATAAAACTTACTATCCCAATCTGAATATCGATCTTTCTATCAGTTTTGACCAGCGTTCTTCATGGGCTGTGCGAAAAGACAGTCCCGAACTGGCAGCCGCCGCCAACAAATGGCATGAGGAGAATATGACTTCACCTGCCTATACGGCAAGTATGAAGCGTTACTTCGAGAATAGTAAAATGATGCCCCACTCCCCCATCCTTTCACTTAAAGAAGGAAAAATTTCACATTACGACGATTTATTCAAGAAATACGCCCAAGAGATCGGATGGGACTGGCGAATGCTGGCATCCCTCGCCTATACAGAATCAAACTTTGACACAACAGCCGTATCTTGGGCAGGAGCCAAAGGATTGATGCAATTGATGCCTGCCACTGCACGCGCAATGGGCGTACCCGCAGGTAAAGAACAAAACCCGGAAGAAAGTATAAAAGCAGCCGTTAAATACATTGCCGCCACAGACCGAAGTTTCAATATGATCCCTGACAAACAGGAACGGCTCAACTTCATACTGGCTTCTTACAATGCCGGCCTAGGACATATCTACGACGCCATGGCATTAGCAAAAAAATACGGAAAGAATAACCTCGTATGGAAAGACAACGTCGAAAACTTCATCCTGCTCAAAAGCAATGAGGAATACTTCACCGATCCTGTTTGTAAAAATGGATATTTCCGTGGCATAGAAACGTTCAACTTCGTACGTGATATTCAGTCCCGGTTCGAATCGTACAAAAAAAAGATAAAATAAGTAATAAGTAATAGGTAATAGGTAATAACCGTAGCTTATCAATAGTGTATCCGCACGGCTTATTACCTATTACCTATTACTTATTACCTATTTATTACTTGTTTCTGCCCGTCAAAAGGCTAACCACAACAATAGCCAGTATAGACAATGGTAATGCAAAGAGAATAGGGTCAATTACCGGAAACGGATATGTCTCAATCAATACATCCTTGCCAAACAGGAATTTACATATTCCCATTGCGGCAGCTTCTTTCTGATGAAGGAATATTAGTGCAAAAGCACTGCCTAAAAGTTCCTACCCAGAGACTTGCCATTACTCCCTGTTTCGTCGCTTTCTTCCAGTACAATGCACAGAAGTAGGCAGGAAGAAATGCAGCAGCACAGATACCCATGAAAATAGAAGTTCCGCGGGCGATAATATCGTGTGGCAGCATATAGCAAATAATATAGCTGACCAAAATAGAGAAAAGTACTCCCAAACGAATCACATTTGTCAATTTGCCACGAGAACGGGGTTTATAAGTACCATAAATGTCAGAACCAACCGATGCTCCCATTGTGTGGAACTGAGAACTAAGCGTAGACATACTTGCAGAAAGGATACAGAGCATAAACAAAGCGGCAAACCAGTCCGGCATAGCTTTATTGATGAAATAAGGAATGATTTTATCAATATCCTGTATCACTTCCGTAGCAACGGCTCCTTCTGTCTTCAAGAAGAAAAGATTGCTTAATGCACCGGCATGATAGATAGCTCCTACCGTTATAATCAGGAAAAAACAACCGAAATAAATACGCCACGATTCAACTGTTTGCTACTTTCTACCGTAATAAAACGTACCACCAACTGAGGCTGTGCAAGGCAACCGATTCCTACTCCCAAAATAAGAGAGGTAACCAATGAGTACCACTGCGGAGAACCTGTCACAGGCATTGCGGTCCATCCCTGATGCCCCAATGCCTTGAACTTTTCCGGAACCAGAGGGGCTATATTTGTCAATTCCTTGTTTGCTTCCGTAAAACCCATGCCAAGCACCTGATACAAAGAGAACAACAGGAACAACATACAGCCAAACATGATAACTGCCTGTAAAGCATCCGTATACATCACCCCCTTCATTCCTCCCGCAATCACATACGCAGCAATGACTAACGTAAATATCAGCAGAGATATATTAAAATCAATCTGAAAAATCTGTTCAATAAATACAGCGCCCCCTTTCATTACCACAGCAGCGTACAACGGCATACCTATAAATATGACGGCTGCAATGAACACCTGTATATTACGGGAACGAAAATGACGGCCTAATAACTGCGGAAAAGTGCTGACATTCAGTTTTGCTCCCATGCGCCGGGTACGCAAACCGAAGAATATGAAGGCGATAACTACCCCGACAAACATATTGAGGAAACACAGCCACTGAATACCCATACCGAAAGCAGCCGCTACTCCGCCAAAACCAACTATAGCAGACGCAGAGATAAACGTAGCACCATAAGAAAGCGCCATCACTATCGGATTCATCTGACGTCCGCCAACCAGATAATCACTGGTATTCGTAGTCTTCTTATATCATAAAAAACCGAGGTAGGCCAATGACAGCAGATAAGCTATCACAATCAAGCCAAGAGTAAATGTATTCATCGCGTTTCGTCTTTATCGTCGTCCTTATTCCAATATTTCAGCCCAAACCAGGCAGCAAAAATCACACATATCACTGAGAGGATATATGGCAAGACTATAAAAGGGTCATCTATTCCAAACATTTGCGTATCAGATTTTAATCAATTAAGCCACAAATGTAAGGAATTTATTGAAAAGACAAAACTTTTGTTTACTAATACTGATTATAATGTATCTTTTTTCTCGTCATATTTCTGTTTCGGCTGCTCTTTTTTGTTGCAGGATAGCCGAAAGGAATGACACAAAAAGAGGAAGAATATTCTCGGGCAGGTGGGTATATTTGCGAACGACTTCCATACGATCTTCATACGGATAAGCAGCTGTCCATACAGCACCCAGCCCCATACTTTCAGCAGCCAGCAAAATATTCTGTGCTGCAGCAGAACAGTCTAAATACCAATAAAAAGAACGGGCAGAATCACCACAGACAATAATCGCATTACGGGCTTGTGTCAACATTTTGGCATAAGGAAGAGCCGCCGCCATCGAATCCAGTTTCGCACGGTCGGAAACAACCACAAACTCCCAGGGACGAACATCCTTTCCCGATGGAGCAGACATCCCTGCACGAAGCATTAAATCAATTTTCTCTTTCTCTACCCACCTTTATTCAAGTAAGTACGCACACTCTTACGCTCAAAGATATTATCCAAAGCGGCATTTCCGGTGCCGGTTGTTCCTTTTTCCTCTTTGAGGAAGAACACGAGATCATAGCAGTCATTGCCATGAACATACACAAGAAAGAAAAAATCTTTTTCATTGTGACAAGTCTTTAAAATAGGTTTAACTTATTTTTCTGGGCTTCTTCCAACGATACTGTTTCACGGCGTAATAGTCCGCTCTTCTCACGAAGTGCCTGATATTCTGCATCTAACTCATTAATCAGTTCGGCTTTCATCTGCGAATTCAACAGCCGGGAAGCAACACTGGCATTCTGAGAAGCATCTTTCAGATGTACAACCGGTGCATGATATACAGGTGCGATTTTCAGTGCCGTATGCATCTTTGAAGTAGTGGCTCCGCCAATCAACAGAGGAATATCCAGTCCGGCTTTCTCCAGTTCGGCAGCCACATGAGTCATTTCTTCCAGAGAAGGTGTGATCAAGCCACTCAAACCGATCATATCGACTTTTTCTTCGATGGCACGCTGAACAATGGTTTCTGCCGGAACCATCACTCCCAAGTCAACTATATCATAACCGTTGCACGCCATTACGACGGCAACTATATTTTTTCCGATGTCGTGCACATCCCCTTTTACGGTGGCAAGCAGAACTTTTCCGGCAGAAGATGATCCTTCCACTTTTTCTGATTCAATGATCGGTTGCAGTATAGCTACGGCTTTCTTCATAGTACGGGCAGTCTTCACAACCTGCGGCAGGAACATCTTGCCTGCCCCAAACAAGTCGCCGACATGATTCATGCCTGCCATCAACGGACCTTCAATTACATCTACAGCTTTATCATATAAAGGTAAAGCTTCCGCTAAATCCTGTTCCAGATAATCACCGATTCCCTTCATCAAAGCATATTTCAAACGCTCTTGTACGGATTCTTCTCTCCATGCATCCTGCTTCACAGCTGCCTGACCGGAAGTACCGCCCATCGTTTCTTTCAATGCTTCCGCCAGTTCTATCAGACGCTCGGCTGCATCGGGACGACGATTCAATACAACGTCCTCTATCTTTTCCAGCGTATCTGCAGGAATATCACTGTAGAGTACGGAAGTTCCCGGATTGACGATTCCCATATCCATCCCTTGCTGGATGGCATGATAAAGGAATACGGCATGCATCGCTTCACGAATATAATTATTGCCGCGGAAAGAGAAAGAAAGATTACTGACTCCCCCACTGATATGGGCACCGGGAAGATTCTTCCTAATCCATCCGGTAGCTTCTATAAAGTCTATGGCGTAATTATTGTGCTCTTCAATCCCTGTAGCCACCGCAAGCACATTCGGGTCGAAAATAATATGATGAGGATTGAATCCAACTTTATCAACCAGCAGACGATATGCACGTTCGCACACTTCTATCTTGCGGGCAGCAGTATCCGCCTGTCCTTTTTCATCAAAAGCCATCACGACAGTTGCCGCTCCATATTGCTTGATGATCCGGGCATGCTCCAGAAATACTTCCTCCCCTTCCTTCAGAGAGATCGAGTTTACGATTGATTTGCCTTGCAGGCATTTCAATCCGGCTTCGATCACTTCCCATTTGGAAGAGTCGATCATAACAGAACACGGGCTATTTCCGGTTCGGACATGATGAGATTCAGAAAAGTAGTCATCTCAGTCCGGGCATCCAGCAGACCATCATCCATATTAACGTCAATAACCAAAGCTCCGTCTTCTACTTGCTGACGAGCTATGGAAAGGGCTTCATCATATTTCTTTTCATTAACCAGACGAAGAAACTTGCGTGAGCCTGCTACGTTGCAACGCTCGCCGACATTCACAAAGTTGATTTCCGGTTTCACTTCCAGCAGTTCGAGTCCGGAAAGCCACATACAATCCGGTTTGGGTGCCGGAACATGAGGTTTGGCACCTGCTATCAGTGTCTGATATTCTGCAATGTAGGCATCTGTCGTTCCGCAACAGCCACCGATAATATTCACCAAGCCCTCATGGATATACTCTTTTACTTCATGCGCCATATCTGCGGGAGTCTGATCATATTTCCCCAGACTATTCGGAAGACCCGCATTAGGATAAGCGCTGATATAATAAGGTGCACGGGAAGCCAGCTGTTCCAGGAAAGGCTTCAACTGACGGGCACCAAAGGAGCAGTTCAATCCGACTGAAAATATATTGGCATGCTGCACAGAAGCAAGGAAAGCTTCCAAAGTCTGTCCGGACAATGTACGTCCGCCGATATCGGATACCGTCACAGACAACATAACAGGGGACTTCTATTCCTGTCACCTTCATAGCCTTGTCCGGCTGCAAAGATGGCAGCTTTCGCATTCAGCGTATCAAATATGGTTTCGATAAGAATGGCATCCACCCCACCTTCCAGCATGGCTTCCATTTGCTGCTGGTAAGAGGCAGCCAGTTCGTCATAAGACAAAGCACGAAACGCCGGATTGTTCACATCCGGGCTCATAGAACAGGTTTTATTAGTAGGTCCAACGGAGCCTGCAACAAAACGCGGTTTATCCGGATTCTTTGCCGTATATTCGTCCGCCAGTTCACGTGCCAGTCTGGTAGCGGCAAGATTGATTTCGCGCACATATTCCTCTACATGATAATCCGCCATTGAGACAGTTGTAGAACTGAATGTATTGGTCTCGATAATATCCGCACCTGCTTCCAGGTATTTACGATGGATATCTTGAATGACATCGGGGCGAGTCAGACACAACAAATCATTATTCCCCTTCAACTGACCGGGAATATGCGCAAAACGTTCACCACGAAAATCTTCTTCTTTAAGATTATATTGTTGGATCATTGTGCCCATTGCGCCATCCAGAATCAGAATACGCTCGGATACAATCTGAGAAATTGTCTTTTTCATTCTTACCTTATTACATTAACACCTAATTGTCACTCTGCCTATCTTAGACCTATCACGATCTTATCTTACTATTACGCTATAAAGCCATCTTATCGCTTAAACATTCGGGCCATGTCTCTGCGGTCATCTTTTTCTTTAATTGATTCCCGTTTATCGTACTGTTTTTTACCTTTCGCCAAAGCAACGACCAGTTTCGCCAAACCTTTTTCGTTGATAAACAAACGCACAGGAACGGTAGTAAAACCGGGGTCTTTCATTCCCCGTTGAATTTTTTCCAATTCTTTCTTATTAAGCAACAACTTTCTGTCTCTACGAGCTGTATGATTGTTGTACGAACCATAGAAGTATTCGGCCACATGCATGTTCTTCACCCACAATTCGCCTTTGGCAAAGTAACAGAACGTATCCACCAGACTTGCTTTTCCTAAACGAATGGATTTAATTTCCGTGCCTGTCAATACGATACCTGCCGTGTAGGTATCCACCAACTCATAATCAAATGTAGCACGTTTATTCTTTATATTTACAGAAGGTTGTTTCATCTTTACACATTAATTAAGTATGGCTATCAACTTACTTACTAAATACAATTTGAATCACCGTCGGACATAGTATTAACAACGCAGATGAGAAAAGGGGTGTATCTCAATCGTACTTTTTTTCCTCCACTTGCATCAATATGGGAGCTCCTTCCCATACTACATAGACAATGTAGAACTGAAATAGCCAGGCAATAATTCTAAAATCAGGCAAAAGTCCGGTCACAATCTGAAGCAAGAAGGGGACAACAAGTGCGTATCCGGCAAACTGTTGTGTCAACGGAGCATTGGCAGGCATACCAAACATTCTTACTCCCATTTCGTTAATTGCATAGGCCGCCAGAAAGTAACCACCAAACAATGCCACAGCTACGGCACAACAATTGGTCATAGCTATTTGAAAACTTTGCGGTCCTCCCCATCCATTCGTCAGCAAAGAGCCGATAAAGACGGACAAACCGCATAAACCAATCATAGGATAGACAAAAGCCATAAAAACTTTTCGCCTATCCTCTTCCATAGAAATTTCCTCCCAGGCCTTGGCCGGAGAGGAAATCAATTTCATTGCTATATTAAATAATTCTTTGTAGTTCAATTTGTTTTTAAGTGTTTCACTCCACGTTGAATTTGCGGCACCATCCAAAGAATTCTTTGAGGAGTTGGTCTTTGCATTTACTTTTATTTTAGTTGGTTCTACTCCAGTAGCTTGTTTGAATGCATAAATAACACTAGACAGATTATATGCCTTATAAGTAGAAGTATACTTATCACGAGTCACAGTCTCCTCTGAACCATCTTTAATCACATGATTAAGATTCAATACAAGTTCAGTTGACCCTGATGCCAATTCATCAAAATCATATGTGAGTATAAAAGAATGCTTATTAAGTTCTTCTTTCTGCTTTTCGTCTGTACTCTCTACTTTTACCCAATACATAATAGGAATTACAAGATATTGATCAAAAAGTATTCCCGGCTGAGTTGATGTATCGCTATTAAAAGTATATAAAGGTGCAGTAGCTTCGTTATAATCTGCCGCTTTCTCTGGTCCTTCAGTAGATTTTGCACTAATAGAAGTCGGAGTACTTCCTGCATAAAGTGTTACATCAAGAGTCTGAGAATTCCCCGGCTGTTGTGCAGTATCAAACTGATAATAGAAGAAATAGATCTCCCCTATATTCAAGTTAGGCATTGACAATTCATTAACTACCAGTTTCTGACCATTAGCCAATTCAAATGTAGCAGGAAAATAGTTTGTACATTTTGCGAACGCAGGTCCGGTATATATCGTATTATCATCCCCATTCATACAAGAAGTAACAGACATCCCCATTAAAACCGTCATTAAAGCTACTAATAAAAATTTCATTTGTTTCATAAACATATTTTTTAGAGTTTGCAAAGATATAAATTCTAATTCACAATTAATAAATGCAGATACTTAAAAAATACTGCATCGTTTACTTTATTATTTTTGCAAAAAGTTCCAGGTGATTATCTACATAGCTGGCTACCAGCGCAGTAACCTGTTCCTCCATATCTAAATATGCCTCTTCCAAATCATCAAAAGCCTCATATTGCTCATACATCGCCATGAATTCATCGTCTGTCCGTTCCTTTTCCAGATCCTTCCGGTTGGCATCATATATCTTCTTGGCTTTATATACCAATTTAGAGAACTCTTCCGCCCCCCACAGACGCATCACCTTGGCAAAAGGATTATCAAAGATATATCCGCCATAACCGTTCTGAATCAACTGACAGAATCCGCCGAACATTATTTCATCACGAAAAATCTGATAAGCCAGCAATGAATGCTGTTCACCTGTCAACAACGGCATCGTGTCAGCAGTCAATTCACCACCGATTACTTCCTTATATTTATCAGTAAATACCTGGATAAATTCATCCATTCCTTCGCCCGCAGCTTTCTGTAAAGCGGACTCCATAACTTCTATCATAGCTTTGTTCAATAAATTATTCAGCAAAGCTACTAATTTTATTCTATATCTATCTAGTAATAGCCGCTACATTCTCACTAAAACATACCTGTTGGCGGAATTAATTTAATTCAAACCCATGAAAACAGGGTATCTCATTCTGCTTTCCGATATCCGCCAGATAATTGCATACCGATATACTTTCCCTTTCCCGGAAAAACCTTTAAGCACATTTCTTTTACCGTTCAATAGTATGCAAACAACCCTATAATAACCAGCTTTACAACTATTATTGTCGCATTATCAAAGGGAGTTCTTCATCGTTCCACCCGGGTGAACAAGCATGTCCACCTAGGTGCGCAGACCTGTTTACAAGGGTGCAACGATCGGTTCACCTGGGTGAAACGATGAAGATGTCGGTAAAATAACACACGAATAAAGGCATCAAATGCCATAGAGATAAGTAACATAATATATAAACAACAAGTAAACAGCAACCAAGATGCTAGATGTATTCGGCAACTACTTACGCAAAGGACAAAGAAATGGAATGAGAGATACCCCCAAAAAAGAGTGAGAGATAGACTGAAATGAAGCGATTCTAGGGAGAAAATGATGAGAGATACCTATTTGAAAAGTATCTCTCATTCTGTAATATACTAATTATATGCAGATTACACAAAAGCAGTGAGACCGTGAGACTAAAATATTTTTTTCTTTTGCATGGGATAGCTGAAAGAAGGAACTCTTTTAAGTCTATCTAATGCAAAAACATATAACTATTTATGCATGTAAATGCATTCCTATAGCCATACCTATTAAATAAGGTATTAACCAAATGCACCAAACGACGATACTAAAACGATTAAAATGCCTTTTTCGCCTCGGCAGATCCCTTCACATAAGTCCATATCGCCCATAACGCATGTACAAACATCAGAAGAATAGCAATCGTCCCTGTTACCGTGTGGATTTCATCATGCAAATGCGTTAGTTCGGCAATATGCTCCATCAGGCTGGTCCCGACTGCATCAGACACCAATCCTAAAAAGAAAGAAAATAATATGCCATAACTTCAGTTCCTTTTGCCAGCCTTTCTCCCCATACACCGATAGTATAAAATACCAATGCAGATGAAATAACGCAGATTGCCGCTATCAAATAATGTATATCAATCTGATTGAGTTCCATAAAATTTATATTTCAGATAACAACAAAGCAACGAATAGATAGTTCGACGCATAGTAATCTTTCACAAATGCAATCCCGACTTAGCAAACGAAGAAAAAACGTAAACGGATTTGTCACTTTTCACAAAAAAGTAAGATATGGCGATTTGCAGAAACAAATAAATCGACTACCTTTGTGGGCGATTTAGAGAATCGTGACTACGTATTTTTAATTATATCACTAAAAGAGCTAATTATGACTTATTCACACGAAGTGGAACACATGTGTGTTGTGAAGAAAGGTCCTAACCACGGACCGGCTCCTATTCCCGAAGAAGGTAAATGGGTAAAAGCTAAAGAAATTGTTGACATCTCAGGTCTGACACACGGTATTGGCTGGTGCGCTCCTCAGCAAGGTGCATGTAAATTAACCCTCAATGTAAAGGAAGGCGTTATCCAGGAAGCTTTGGTTGAGACTATCGGTTGCTCCGGTATGACTCATTCTGCTGCTATGGCATCAGAAATCCTCCCGGGAAAGACTATCCTCGAAGCATTGAATACTGACCTCGTTTGCGACGCTATCAACACTGCTATGCGCGAACTCTTCCTGCAAATTGTTTACGGTCGTACTCAGTCTGCTTTCTCTGAAGGCGGTTTGATGATTGGAGCTGGCTTGGAAGACTTGGGCAAAGGTCTGCGCAGCCAGGTAGGCACATTATACGGAACGTTGGCTAAGGGTTCTCGTTACTTGGAAATGGCAGAAGGTTATATCAAGCCTATCGCTTTGGACAAGAACGACGAAATCTGCGGTTACGAATTTGTTCATCTGGGCAAGTTTATGGACGAAATCAAGAAAGGTACAGACGCCAATGAAGCTTTGAAGAAAGAAAGTTACAGGCACTTATGGACGCGTAACAGCAGAACAGGGGAGCAGTTAAACACATTGACCCACGTCACGAATAATATAAGGAGGAAAGACATATGATTAGAGAAGTAAAATTTGAAAGCCAAGACCGTCGTATCAAAGGTATCATCGAAGCCTTGAACGCAAACGGTATCAAAGATATCGAAGAAGCCAATGCTATCTGTGAAGCTCATGGTCTCGATCCTTATAAGACTTGTGAAGAAACTCAACCCATCTGTTTCGAAAATGCAAAATGGGCGTACGTTGTAGGTTGCGCCATCGCCATCAAGAAAGGTTGCAAGAACGCTGCTGAAGCTGCAGAAGCTATCGGTATCGGTCTGCAGGCATTCTGTATTCCGGGTTCTGTAGCTGACGACCGCAAGGTTGGTATCGGTCATGGTAACTTCGCAGCCATGTTGCTGCGTGAAGAAACCAAATGTTTCGCTTTCTTGGCAGGTCACGAGTCATTCGCTGCTGCCGAAGGTGCTATCAAGATTGCCGCTAAAGCTGACAAGGTACGTAAAGAACCTCTGCGTTGCATCCTGAACGGTCTCGGCAAGGACGCTGCACAGATTATCTCTCGTATCAACGGCTTTACTTACGTTCAGACTCAATTCGATTACTATACAGGTGAACTGAAAGTAGTTCGTGAAATCGCATACAGCGACGGTCCTCGTGCCAAAGTAAAATGCTACGGTGCTGACGATGTTCGTGAAGGTGTGGCTATCATGTGGAAAGAAGGTGTGGATGTTTCCATCACTGGTAACTCTACGAATCCGACCCGCTTTCAACATCCGGTTGCAGGTACTTATAAGAAAGAACGTGTTCTTGCCGGTAAACCCTATTTCTCAGTAGCTTCAGGTGGTGGTACAGGTCGTACTCTTCACCCGGACAACATGGCTGCCGGACCGGCTTCTTACGGTATGACCGACATCATGGGTCGTATGCACTCAGACGCTCAGTTCGCTGGTTCTTCATCAGTTCCT
>VOFJ01000248.1_pt1 | contig 72000 bp, 62 predicted proteins | sample 5384081 | NCBI WGS metagenome assembly VOFJ01 (sample SAMN12384729, study PRJNA508395) | human gut metagenome | isolation source: healthy gut I | host: Homo sapiens | reverse complement strand
TCGGTAAAACCGATCTTATCGTTCAAAAACAGACCGACTGCCTCCTCATTTGCACCGTTGAGCACAGCGCCGCGGTCGCCCTTGAGGGAGGCGGCGTGCTTTGCCAGATTCAGCGCCGGAAACGCCTCATAGTCGGGTGCATAGAACGTCAGCTTTGCGACCTCCGCGAGCGACATGCGCGGTACCTTGCAGGGCACACGCTGCGGCCACGTCAGCGCCAGCTGGATCGGCAGGCGCATATCCGGCAGACCAAGCTGCGCGATTACCGCTCCGTCCGCAAACTCCACCGCCGAGTGCACGATGCTCTCGCGGTGGACGACAATTTCGATGTCCTCCGGCGGCAGATCATACAGCCACATGGCTTCGATCAGCTCCAGGCCCTTGTTCATCATGGTCGCGGAGTCGATCGTAATCTTTGCACCCATGCTCCAGTTCGGGTGTGCAAGTGCCTGCTCGCGCGTCATGCCGCGCATTTCCTCGATTTTTTTGCCGAAGAACGGACCGCCGGAGGCTGTCAGCAGGATTTTGTCGATCGGGTTGCCGTTTGCCGCCTGCACGCACTGGAAGATAGCCGAATGCTCGGAATCCACCGGCAGGATGCGCACGCCGTACTGCTTTGCGGCGCTCATCACCAGACCGCCCGCACACACGAGCGTCTCCTTGTTCGCCAGCGCAATGTCCTTGCCCGCCTTGATGGCCGCCATCGTCGGCAGCAGCCCGACCATGCCGACAACCGCCGTTACCACGATGTCCGCGCCGCTCTCCGCGGCACAGGCGATCAGACCGTCCATGCCGGTCAGAACCGTAATATCGGTGTCTGCCAGCTTGATTTTCAGCGCCTTTGCTGCGTTTTCATCCATCGCGCAGACCATTTTCGGATGCAGGGCACGCGCCTGCTCCTCCAATAAGTTTATGCGCCGGTTGGTCGTCAATGCGACGACTTCGGCGTCGATCGAAGGCAGAATATCGACCGTTTGCGTGCCGATCGAACCCGTTGAACCTAAAATCGCAATCTTCTTCATTATTTTTCTCCTGTTAAACGATTTGGATAATGGAGAATTGAAAATGGAGAATGGAGAATTATGGAACCGCCCTGCGGGCGGAATTAAATCATCGCGCTCTGCGCGATACATTCATTTTCCATTTTCCATTCTCCATTCTCAATTTACATCACCAGATAATACGGAACAGTAATTCGGCGAAAGGCGCTACGAACAGCACACTGTCGAAACGGTCCAGCACACCGCCATGTCCCGGAAAAATATGTCCGTAATCCTTAATGCCGGTCTGGCGCTTGATGACCGAGAACGACAGGTCGCCGATCTCGCCAAGCACCGCGCCGACTGCACCGAGCACGACCGCCGACCAGAGCGGCATTTCAAGGTCAAGCGTCCGGTTCATAATCACAGCCGCGATGAGCACGAGGACAGCACCGCCGACCACGCCGCCGACGGCACCCTCTACCGTCTTTTTCGGGCTGACGACCGGCGCCAGCTTATGCTTGCCGAACAGCATGCCCGAGAACAGAGCGCAGGTGTCCGCGCCCCAGGCAGCAAGCAGCGGCAGCAGCACGATGAACGAACCGTGGTGGTAGTGCATCTGGAAAATGCGCAGCAGGCTGAGCAGCAGGTACGGCACGGCAAGTCCGCCGAAAAACGCCCACGAAACCTGCGAAGCCTTCATGACGTCGTGATATTTCAGCTCAATCGCAAACGAACCGAACAGCAGCACCAGCACCAGGCCCTGCATCACGCTCTCGAGCCGCAGCGGCAGGATGCTGAAATGACCGACAGCCAGTCCCAGCGAGACGGCCATTGCGAGCAGCAGTTCCAAGTGGTTGCGCACCAGTTTTGTCGAGCCGAGCACCTCATAGGTGGCGAACACGCACAGCGCCGCCACGACAAGCTCCAGCACGATCGGCGGGAACACATACAGCGCCAGCAGCACAAAGGCAAAGCCGAACACGCCAAACAATACTCTTGCTTTCATACGTTTATCACCCTAATTGGATATTATACGCCGCCGAAACGACGGTTTCTGTTGTTAAAATTGTCGATTGCCGCATCCAGATCGGTAGTTTTGAAATCCGGCCACAGCACATCGGTGAAGTAGTACTCCGAGTAGGCAGACTGCCACAGCAGGAAGTTGGACGTGCGGATCTCGCCCGAAGGACGGATGATGAGGTCGGGATCGGGCATATGCGCAGTGTACAGGTTGGCGGTGATGGTATCCTCAGTGATATCCTCAGGTGCCAGCTCTCCGTTTTTCACCCGCTGCGCGATGGCACGGACGGCGTTTTTGATCTCGTCACGGCCGCCGTAGTTGATGCACAGCGAGGCTGTTGCCGCGTCCGGACCAAGCCGATCGGCAATCTCGTCCACCTCCGCGATCTGCGCGCGGATATCCTCCGGCAGAACAGTCAGGTCGCCCAGCACGCGCACGGCTACGCCGCGCTCGAACATGGTTTCCGCCGCTTCCTTCAGATAGGAGCGGAACAGGTTCATCAGCGCATCGACTTCATCCTGCGGACGCTTCCAGTTTTCGGTAGAGAATGCATAGACCGTGAAATACTGCACGCCAATGTCCTTGCAGTAGGTGGCAATGGTGCGGAACGTCTCCGCGCCGACCTTGTGACCGGCCTTGCGCGGCAGACCGCGTTTCTTGGCCCAGCGGCCGTTGCCGTCCATGATTACCGCAATATGACGCGGCACCGGACGGTTTTCGGGCGCGTTATCCTTCTTTTTTCGTGTGAACAGACCCAACCTGTTTCCTCCCTGTTTGTCCCTCTTGCGGCAGGTTTTCCTGCCAATTTCATGCAAAAGGGCGACGAATCCGCCGCCCCCAATGTCGCTTCGCTCCTCGACCGAAAACACGTTTTCGGTCGATCGGAACGTACCGAGCATACGCTCGGATACGTCCTGCGAGCACATCTGCGCGCCGCTTTGCGGCACACAGCTATGCTCCCTTGTGTAAAAAGCGAGATACATGCTCCCGCTTTTTACGGATTTTCTGCGAAAATCCGATTTCATGCCGCTGCAGGCAGCGGACTTCCCCCTGGATTAAACTTCTGCGAGTTCCTTCGATTTCTTTGCGACCATTGCATCAACTTCCTTGACGTACTTGTCAGTCAGCTTCTGCATCTTGTCCTCGCCGTCGTGCAGCTCGTCCTCGGTGATCTCGCTCTTCTTCTGCGCGGCCTTGAACTTGTCGAGCGCATCGCGGCGGATGTTGCGGAGCGCAACCTTTGCCTCCTCACCGGTCTTGGAAACGCCCTTGATCAGCTCCTTGCGGCGCTCCTCGGTCAGCGGCGGGAAGTTCAGACGGATCTGCTTACCGTCGTTCTGCGGGTTGATGCCAAGGTCGGAGACCTGGATCGCCTTCTCGATGGCCTTGAGCACCGAGCCGTCCCACGGCTGGATGGCCAGCGTGCGCGGGTCGGGAGTAGAGATTGCCGCAACCTGATTCAGCGGGGTCGGTGCACCGTAATACTCAACGGTGATCTTATCGAGAACCGCCGGGTTTGCGCGGCCTGCGCGGACTGCTGCCAGCTCCTTGGAGAGCACGTCCAGCGTTTTCTGCATTTTTGCCTCGTGGGACTTGATCTGTTCCTTCATTATTTTACCTCCTCAACGATCGTGCCGATCTTTTCGCCGTTAACAGCGCGGTGAATATTTTCGGGGTCGGAAAGCGCGAATACCAGAATCGGGATATGGTTATCCATGGACAGCGAGGTCGCGGTGGAGTCCATAACGCCGAGGCCCTGATTGAGCACGTCCATGTAACTCAGGTGGTCGTACTTCTTGGCATCCGGGTTGACAGCCGGATCGGAATCGTACACGCCGTCTACGTTCTTTGCCAGCAGGATAACGTCCGCGCCGATCTCTGCCGCACGCAGAACCGCTGCGGTGTCGGTCGAGAAGAACGGGTTGCCTGTGCCGCAGCCGAAGATCACGACGCGGCCCTTTTCCAGATGACGGGTCGCGCGGGAACGGATGTACGGCTCAGCGATCTTGTTCATCTCGATAGCGGTCTGTACACGAACGTCCACGCCGCGCTGCTCCAGAGCATCCTGCAGAGCCAGTGCGTTGATGGTGGTTGCCAGCATGCCCATGTGGTCTGCACGCGTGCGCTCCATCTTGCCGCCGCCATCTTTGACGCCGCGCCAGAAGTTGCCGCCGCCGACGACAATGCCGATCTCGCAGCCCTCTTCGTTGCATTTTTTGATCACATCGCATACCGGACCGATGACATCAAAGTTCAGGCCAAAATGCTTATCGCCCGCGAGGGCTTCGCCGCTGATCTTGATCAGTACGCGCTTATATTTCTGTGCTTCCATGCTCCACACTCCTTATTCTATTCCTGTTTACTATTCTACCCTATTTTCGGAGAATTTGCAACGATTTATATAGTGTTATATAGCGGCAATTTCTATTGATAACAGGCAGATTGTAAATCAGGAATCAGGAATCCGGAGTTAGGAATGAACGCGGCTTTCCGGCGGATGCGATGATGGTAAACTCTCGACAGGCGTATACCTTCAGGGGAACACATCGTGCCCCCTCGCAATGCCGTATTAAGACAAAAAAACCGCCTTAAAAGGCGGTTTTTATTGAGAGGTTTCGCTGCCGCATGTTATAATGCACGCAGGAACAGTTACATATTAGCGGTCAGACCCTCTTTTCCTTCCCGCAGTCTGCGGCAGGAAGGAGCTGCTCTCATGCAGAAAAAGTTGTTTCAGCTTTTTGTATGTACAGTGATTGTACTGCGGATTCCCGGAAAACAAAAACCGAGGGCAAACGCCCTCGGTTTCGTGTTTTATCGCGCGATATGCGAAGAATTACTTCTTCAGAACAACCTCGCCGCCCAGACCGGTGTGTGCAGTGATGTACTCACGGCCCATCTTAGCGTACTCGAACGGATTAGCCTTAGCCGGATCCTGCTCTGCCTCTACCATGATCCAGCCGGTGTAGCCAGCCTTGTCAAGCAGATCGAATACAGCGTCGAACTCTACGCAGCCGTCCGGATCGCCCGGTACGGTGAATGCGCCTGCGCGAACTGCATCCAGGAAGGACCAGTGCTCAGCACGAGCCTTCTCAACCAGCGGCATACGCATGTTCTTCAGATGAACGTGGCCAACACGGTCAGCGAACTTCTCGAGCATCTTTACCGGATCCTCGCCAGCGAAAGTGAAGTGGCCGGTATCGAAGCACAGGAATACATACTTCGGATCGGTGTTCTCCATCAGGCGGGTAGTCTCCTCAACGGTCTGGCATACGGTGCCCATGTGATGATGGAAGCAGGTGCGGATGCCGTACTTCTCCATGGACAGCTTGCCCAGCTTGTTCAGGCCGGTGGTGAAGCGATCCCACTCCTCGTCGGTCAGAACGCGCTTCTTGTCGTCCAGAACCGGGGTGTCCAGCTGGCCCTGGATAGAACCGGACTGGTCAGATACGTTGATTGCGGTAGCGCCAACGTAGGACAGGTAATCCAGCTCCTTGATGAACTCAGCCTCTACCTCTTCGTACGGCTTGTCAACCAGGAAAGAGGAGAACCACTTGGAAGCGATGGTCATGTTGCGAACGTCCAGCATGTGCTTGAGGACGGTCTTGTCCTCCGGGTACTTGTGGCCTACTTCGCAGCCGTCAAAACCAGCGAGCTTCATCTCAGAGATGCACTGCTGGAAGGTGTTCTCGTCGCCGAGATCCCACATATCATCATTGGACCAGCCGATCGGGCAGATACCCAGTCTTACTTTCTTCGGATCTAACATTGTTATTCCCTCCATAATCTTCTCTCTGCGTCTGCACAGAACAAACACATTTCGATATTCTTATTTTACCCTTATGCACTGTAAATGTCAAACGCATTTTTTCACAAAGCATCCTTGTGCAATTTGCTGTTTTTGCCAATCCGCGAACTTGTGCGTGTGCGTGCACGCACTTTTTTAGTGCAAAAACCGTGCGAGATTGCTCCCGCACGGCTGATTTTGGCTTATTTGTAACTTTTCGTCTGTTCGACTCGACGATGCTCAAGGAGCGCGAAAACTGCTCCTTAAATGCGGGCCACACCGGAATCGCGGGCAGCCTGTGCAACGGCATCTGCTACCGAACGGATGACCTTCTTATCGAACGCCATCGGCATGATATACTCCGCGTTCAGCTCTCCTCATCGGAAACGCAGGCCGCGATCGCCTTAGCCGCTGCAAGCTTCATCTCCTCGTTGATGTCGCTTGCTCGAACGTCGAACGCGCCGCGGAAAATGCCAGGGAACGCGAGCACGTTGTTGATCTGGTTCGGATAGTCCGAACGGCCGGTGCCGACAACGGCAGCGCCGCCCTTCTTTGCGTCCTCCGGCCAGATTTCGGGCACCGGATTTGCCATAGCGAATACCATCGGGTCCTTGGCCATGGTGGAGACCATCTCGGCAGTAAGCACCTGCGGAGCAGACATGCCGAAGAATACGTCTGCACCCTTGACCGCATCGGCCAGCGTGCCGGTCATGTGGTCGCGGTTGGTGACCTTTGCCATCTCCTCCTGTGCCGGGTTGAGGCGCTCATCGCCCTCGCAGACGATGCCGAAGCGCTCGACCATCGTGATGTGCTTGACGCCGAGGAACATCAGGAACTTGGTAACGGCGATAGCAGCCGCGCCGCAGCCGTTGACAACCATCTTGATCTCATCGACCTTGCGGCCGGTCAGACGGCAGGCGTTGAGCAGAGCCGCACCGCAGCAGACAGCGGTGCCGTGCTGATCGTCGTGGAATACCGGAATGTCGCAGACCTCCTTGAGTCGGCGCTCGATCTCAAAGCAGCGGGGGGCGGCGATGTCCTCGAGGTTGATGCCGCCGAACGAGCCGGAGATCAGCTGAATGGTACGTACGATCTCGTCCACATCCTTGGAAGCCACACAGAGCGGGAACGCGTCCACGTCAGCGAACGCCTTGAACAGCGCACACTTGCCCTCCATAACCGGCATGCCGGCAATCGGACCGATATCGCCCAGACCGAGCACCGCGGTGCCGTCCGTGATGACCGCAACCAGATTGTGGCGGCGCGTATAGGTGTAGCTGAGAGACGGATCGTCCTTGATCTTGAGGCACGGCTCGGCAACACCCGGCGTGTACGCGATCGACAGATCGTCCTTGCTGTTTACCTCACAGCGGGGCCACGACCTCAATCTTGCCGCCCCATTTTTCGTGTGCCTGCAGTGCGCGTTCCTTAACGTCCATGTTCTGTTCCTCCGTTATCGTTCTTGTTCCGTTCGACGGAAAGAGTTTTCTATCTTACCTTATTATACAGAGTAGAAATGCGTTCGTAAAGGGGTAGTTTGTACAAAGAGCGGGAAGCAATTGAGAATAGAGAATGGAAGATGGAGAATGAACGTAATGATTCATCGTGTTTCTCCGTTTTTCATATTATCATAAAGGTACACCTTGTCGCACCCTACGATTTAGATTTTATGTGTAATGTAACAACATGAAGAAGGTTAAACTTCTCATGCTCTTCACTCTACTTGCAGCATTGTTTCGCCACCAGCTTCGGCAAGAGGAACATGGCCGCGCAGCCGGAGAACACCGCCGACACGACATCGGACAGCGGCTCGGAAAACATAACGGCTGTTGCCCCGAAAATCGGCGGCAGGACGAACACGCTGACGAGGAAAATACCCTTGCGGAGCATGGAAAACGTCAGTCCCCATTTGACAAGGCCCATGCCGGTCATGCCGTCCACGAACGGGTACTGGATGGTCAGTCCGAGCACGCCGAGCGAGTAGGTGCGGATCATATACGCCGCCATATCAATATACGCCGGGTCTTTGGTGAAGATTTTGACAAAAGCACCCGAGACCGTCTGCGCGAGCAGGAACATGATGCCGCAGAACACGAGGCACAGCAGCACAATGCATCGAAACGCCTTCATGACGCGTTTTCGTCGCACGCGCCGTAGTTATAGCCGAGAATGGACTGCGTACCCGCCGTAATTCCGCCGAGCGGCATGGTGATGACGAGCATGAAGCTCTGCATGATGGCGGCACACGCGATGAGCATATCGCTGTCTGCGCCGCCGTATTTGCGCAGCATAACGTTGATGGAGATGAGCAGCACGTTATCAAGCGCGATGATGAGCGCGGGCGACAGACCGACCTGCACAATACGGCGCATCCAGCCGAAATTGACCGGCTGACGGGTAATACGGACGGCGGCTCTGTCACTCATCAGAAAACGCAGGATATACACCGTCGAGCACGCCTGCGACAGCACGGTCGCAAGAGCGGCTCCGCGCACGCCCATGTGCAGCGCAAAAATGAACACCGGGTCAAGTGCGATATTTACGGCCGCTCCGAGCATAACAGACCGCATTGCGGTACCCGAAAATCCCTGACTCATTGTAATTTGATTGAGTCCGTAGCTCAGTAATGCGAACACCGTGCCGGAAACATAGGTCGTAAAAAGTACGCCTGCGCGTAGTCCCACAGGAGCTCGCTGCAGCCGAACGTGAACAGGATCTGCCGCTTGAAAATGAGCAGCGGCACGGTCGCCAGCACGCTCAGCGCCAGCAAAAGGTAGAAGCTGTTCGTAATGATCTGACGGGCGCCGTCCATGTCGCGCCGCCCCATGCGGATGCTCATCAGCGGTCCGCCGCCGAAGCCGATGAGCGCACCGATGGCGGTAATCATGGTCACCACAGGCGCGCACACACCGACACCCGCCAGCGCCGCATCGCCCGCGCCTGAAATGTGGCCGACGTACATGCGATCGACCACGCTGTATAGAATATTGACAAACTGTGCCAGCATGGCCGGTATGGCAAGCTGCAGAACCAGCTTGCCGACCGGCGCGGTGCCCAGCGGGCTGTCTGTTTGGACCATGGTTCTCTCCCCTTTCTGCTCCCTCTATTATAGTGAAATTCGCGGTTGGCGTAAAGAGAAAAATGCCCTGACGAGAGGTCAGGGCATTCATTTTATAGAGTATCGTTCTTTACAAATTTCACAGTATATGCCTCCGCATAGCTGCTGTGTTTAACCGCCGCGCTGTTTTCCGGGTCGGTGAATGCATCAATCACCACCAGAACCTGCGTTCCGTCTGTACGGAATGTGCGTACAAGCAGTGGAATCTCTGCATCGACCGCCAGATCGTCAATCTTTTTCCTCCTGCATGGCCACTGCCGAGGTCAGCCACTCCGTCGGCAGACCGCTCAGCTTGGACGAGTCCGCATTCTGTATAGAGCCTCCGAAGTCATCCGACTGTACCACAATGATATATTCCGAATTGACAGCATCGCTTTCCGGCTCGAACCGAATCGTTCCGCTGCTTTCCCCGATTTCCCCCGAATTAACCGTGAAAAGACCGTAATCATCCTTGTTCCACGCGCTGCCATCCCATTCATAACGCTGGATTTCAATTCCGTTGGCATCCGCATGATTTCCGGAAAATTCATACTTCACAGACTTGTCAATCTGTGATCCATTCGTTTTCTGCTCCACCGGCGTGATGGAAATCGTATTATCCGCCGGCTGTGTCTTTGCCTGTCCGCACCCGCTCAAAATTCCCATAAGAGCCAGCGCCAGTCCTGCTATGTACCGTTTTTTCATGTGGTACACCTCCTTTTTTATTGTTGTGGTTTCAGCATTTACATTTCATAGCAGAAAATTACAGTGTAACGCTTCCGCATACACGCTTTCCTGTACGGCTTTGCTGTTTTCCGGTTCCAAAAACGCATCAATAGATACCGGAATGATCGTACCGTCCGTGCGGAACACACGCACGAGCAACGGAATTTCCGTGTCGACTGCCAAATCATTGACAGGTTCCTCCCATGCAGCAACAGTTGCCGTCAATCCCTCCATCGGCAGACTGTTTCTCTCAGGCGAATCCATAACCTGTGCATATCCGCCAAGCTGTGGCGAATCCATTCCAATCTTATAGTTCGCATTCGCCGCATCGCCGTCACGCTCGAATTTGATCGTGCCCTTGCCGCTGCCCAGTGTCGCCGAACAACGCAACCCAAACGTGGCATCCTCATCTTTCTGCCATGTGCTGCCATCCCATATATAACAGCCAAACAATACGCCCTCAGCTTCGCTCCTGTGGCCGGAAAAATTATACTCAATCAGTCTGCCACTCTGGTCTGCGGTCGTTTCCTCCACCGGTGTAAGGCTGATTGTGTTGTCTGCCGCCGGCTGTCCGCACCCGCTCAAAATCCCCACAAGAGCCAGTGCCAGTCCTGCCGCGTACCGTTTTTTCATGTGGTACACCTCCTCCTTTTACTGTTGTGCTTACAGTGTAGCAGATTTGGGTGATATTGTCTATTTCCAGACCATGCAAAATCTGCGTTTGCTTCTGTGCAATGTAACGACAAAAAAGCGTTCCGACATACGTCGGAACGCTTTTCGATGCAATTTTACTTCGCGTATCTGCGAGGAAGATTAGCCGTTCTTGCGAGCGATAGCCTTCTTAGCAGCCTCTACGATGTGAGCAGCGGTCAGACCGTACTCCTCGCGCAGGAAGGACTCAGCGCCTACCTGGCCGAAGCGATCCTCAACGCCTACCATCTCCATCGGAACCGGGTTGTTCTTGATAACAACGTTAGCAACAGCAGAACCCAGACCAACCTTTACCTGATGGTTCTCAGCGGTTACGATAGCGCCGCACTCAGCAGCCGGAATCGAGGATGAGCTGCTCGTCGAGCGGCTTCCAGGTGAACATATCGATAACCTTGGCAGAGATACCCTCAGCAGCCAGCTGCTCCTGAGCCTTCAGTGCCTCGTCTACCATGATGCCGGAAGCGATGATAGCTACGTCCTTGCCTTCCTTCAGGGTAACGCCCTTGCCGATCTCGAAGTCAGAGCCATCGCCGTAAACGGTGGTGAAGCCCTTACGGATCATACGCATGTAGGAGAACTTGCCGGATGCTGCCAGCTTCTTGGTCAGGCAGTTGATCTGAGCGAAGTCAACCGGGTCGATAACAACTGCTTCCGGTACGGACATGTACAGAGCGCAGTCCTCGAACGGCATGTGGGTACCGCCGTTGTATGCAGCGCATACGCCAGGGTCGGAACCGATAACGTGTACCGGCAGCTTAGCGTAAGCTGCGGACATGAATGCCTGGTCAAATGCACGGCGGGAAGCGAAGCAGCCGAAGGAGTGCATGAATACGGTGCGGCCGGTAGCAGCCAGACCTGCAGCAACGCCCATAGCGTTAGCCTCTGCGATACCTGCGTTTACGGTCTGCTCCGGGAAAGCCTTAGCCAGCTTGCCGGTATTGATGCAGTTCTCGAGGTCGCAGTCAACGTGCATAACCTTGCTGTCCTTCTCCATCAGGTCCAGCATAGCGGTAACGTAACCGTCACGGTTGTTACGAGAATCCTTCTCGTGCTTGCCAATCAAAGTAAAGCTCATGTTCAATACCCTCCCTTGCTGTGCCTTGATCTCAGCGAGCTTCTTCTCAGCAGCAGCAATGGCTTCATCCCACTGCTCCTTAGTCGGCTGAGAGGAGTGCGCGCCAGTGCCTTCAGCAAAGGTGGCGCCCAGGCCCTTAACGGTGTTCAGGACGATGCAAGTCGGTACGCCCTTGGTGTCGTAAGCGAGCTGAACAGCGTCGTAGATCTGCTCTACGTCATTGCCGTCCTGCAGCTCGATCACGTTCCAGCCAAATGCTGCGAACTTAGCACCGATGCCCTTGCCGTGGCTCATAACCTTGTCAACAGCACCGTCGAGCTGGTACTTGTTGTCATCTACGAAGCAAACGAGGTTGTCCAGCTTGTAGTGAGCTGCGAACTGAGCAGCCTCCCAAACCTGGCCCTCATCGCACTCGCCGTCGCCAACGAATACGAATACATGGCTGTCGCGGCCGTCGAGCTTGTTGCCCAGAGCAGCACCGGTAGCGGTGGACATGCCCCTGACCGAGAGAACCGGTCGTCAGGTCAACACCGGGGGTCTTGGTACGGTCGGTATGGGACGGGAAGTTGGTGTGGGGCTTATTGAGGGTATACGCTTCCTCAACCGGATAGAAGCCCTTGAGCCCAAGGGTAGCGTACATAGCCGGACCAGCATGGCCCTTTGGACAGTACGCACCAGTCACGATCTTCCCAATGCGGGTTCTTCGGATCAACCTTCATTACTTCGCCGTACAGAACTGCCAGCGCATCAATAACGGACATTGCACCCGGAACGTGGCCGAAGCCAAGCGAACCGACGGTCTTCAGGGTCTCCACACGGATTTCCTGAGCAAATACACGAAGCTCCTGCATCTTTTCTGCTTTCTGCATTGCATACACCTGCCTAATTCAAAATATAATTTTCTCTCCGCGGAACAGGTTCCAGCGTACAGCGGCACAATGCCACTGTTTTACGAATACAAGTGTATCACCAAACCGCCGAAATTTCAACCGAAATTCCTGCATTTGTTCGCAAAATTCCAATTTCATTCAAACGCCTTATAAAAAATATCCAATTTATTTCGAGTAAAATTAGGTAATTTGTTGGTTATCTGCTGGTTATATGTATTTATTTTGTTGGTAAACCTCTTGCAAACGGTGAAAAATATATTTTCAAAAGGGGTATCCCGCCCTGTTTTCGCCGTTTATCTGCGTATCTCTTCCCCCGAAGACGGGTTGCCGCTCCTCTCCCCGCTCACTGCCAGAAATTATTTTCGAGAGGCGGTTTTACGGATTTCGCTTACTTTTCATCGCCCTTCACCGATGATTTTCGTGTATTTTCGACCTTTTTCGCCAAATCCATGCCGTTTTACCATTCTTCGGAGCGGTGGACATCTGGTTACAAATTTGATAAACTAAAGAAAACATTGTGGATACATTCGGATACTACTGGGCGGATATATTATATAGTGGGAGCTGTGAATATGAAAGTCAGCCGTCTCAATTCGATAGAGCAATATGTCATCTCGCGCGAGACCGTCAGCATTGACGAGCTGTGCGAGGTTTTTGGCGTGTCCAAGAATACCATCCGCCGCGACCTGAACGAGCTTGAGCAGCGCGGCCACATCACCAAGGTATATGGCGGCGTGACCGCTACGGTTCCCTCGGGTGCCGTGCCGACGCCCATCCGTTCGGGTCTTAACCAGATCGACAAGTCTCTCATTGGCCGTCTGGCCGCTGAGGAGGTCGCGGACGGGGATACCATATTTATCGACTCCGGCACGACCACCCTGTGTCTGCTGCGGTTTCTCGTGGCAAAAAAGCGGATTACGATCATTACCCACTCGCTCGGTGCGCTGAGCGAGGCCTCCAAGATACGAAAACCTGAACATCATCTCGCTCGGCGGCATTTACAGCCCGACTACGGATTCGTTCGTCGGCCTGTCCGCGATCGAAGCGCTGTCCTCCATGCGTATTAACAAGGCGTTCATGGGCGCGACCGGCGTGTCGCTGACCGCAGGCATGACCAACACCACCTTCCTTGAAGCCGAGATCAAGCGTGCCGTTGTCCACCGCGCGGATAACATCTACGGCATGGTCGATTCGTCCAAGATCGGCAAGGAAGCGATCGTCACGTTCTGCCACCTCAAGGACCTGACCGCCTTCATCACCGACTGCGAACCGCCGAAGGAGTATGTTGATCTGTGCAATGCAGAAAACGTAAAGCTGAGATATGAGTAACATAAAGGGAGCAAATCACACGATTTGCTCCCTTTTATTTTTTCAAACGTATCATCTTAGCAGCTCGCACGTCAGTGCGTATTCAATAAATTTGCCGTGCAAATTCATAAAAACCGGGAGCATGTATCGGCGCAGCGCGTCCAAGAATCCGCGCAAGGATAGCGCCGGTTTTTATACCTTAAGAGGGAAAAAGTTTCCGTATGGGAACTTTGGGACGACTTTGGAACGGCCTACGGTCCGTTCCTGCTTGTCGGCGAAACTGTAGTTTCGCGACAGCCTCGTAAAGGGAGCAAATCACACGATTTTCTCCCTTTTATTTATTCAGGAACCAGACACCGGCATTGAGATACGCCGCGTATATCAGCCAGGCCAAGTACGGCACAAGAAGCCATCCCGCCTGCTTGTCAATACGGTAAAATGCCCTTGCTGTGACAAGCACAAGCGCCAGCAGCAGAATCAGCCACCAGAACGCCGTTCCGTACAGTCCAACGCGAAAAAACAGCAGCGGCCACACAAAATTCACTGCAAGCTGTGTGTAATACAGCGCGAGCGCGTTCTTATGCTCCGGCGAGCCGGACTGCCGCACGCGCAGACTCGCCCAGCCCATGAGCGCATAGAGAATCGTCCACGCAACGGGGAATATCCATGCCGGCGGTGCAAGCGGCGGCTGCACCAGCGCCGCATACTGCGACATGCTGCCCATCGTCAGCCACGCCGCAAGTCCGCCGACCGCCAGAGGCAGTGTAAAGCTGAAAATCTTCATTCTCCGTCCCTCCCGTTCCTATTTATATGGAGCGAGAGGGATTTTATTCATTTACAGCTCTCTTTTCCGGTAAATGCCCACACCGATGCGCCAGCATACCGCGTACACGATAGCACCGACAATCACCAGTCCACCGAAGAACGCCGCAAGCTGTCCGACTGGCCAGCTGTCCATGCCGCCGACCGCCTGTACGAGCTCGCCAAACGCCGGATGCTTTTTGACAACAGTCAGCAGGATGATCGGCACCCACACCACGCCAATGAGGAAATACCGTCCGCGCTCCGGACCAAACCGTAAAACGAGTACAAATTCAATACCCATCAGCGTCAGACCGACCGCCTCACAGGCCAGCATGCCCATCATATCCTCCGCCATTGCATCACCGCCGAAGGCATTCATGCCCGCAATACATATCATGCCCAGTGCCACAACCGTCAGATTGACCAGCAGGCTGATTGCAAATTTGCTGCTCACCACATCGCGCCGAGAGACCGGAAGCGACAGACTCAGCTTATCCCATCCGTAGGCATAATCGCTGCTCATGAGCGTTGCGGGCACCATAAGCGACAGCATACACAGCATAGCCGGCACAAACGACAGCCCGTTTCCGGAGACGATCGAAGCCAGCGCAATTACAACTATTGCGATCACCATTGCCTTCATCGACCGGCGCAGATTCATCCAGTCCGCATACAGCATTGCTTTCATCTTGCGTCCTCCCCTCTCGTCAGGAACAGCATGATCTGTTCGATGTTGACCGGCTCGACCGCCAGTTCGCCGGTACGCCGTCGCGTCTTACCAATGCCTCACAGCCGAATGCACCCACGCGCTTTGCCCGCACGGCAGACGGGTCAAGGGCGTCCAGCTGATCGGCGGTGCAGCGCAGTATACCGCAGGTGTCGAGCAGTTCATCTCTCGGCTCGCTCAGCAGCACCTCGCCCTTGTGGATAAAGGTGATCTCGTCCGCGATTTTGTCCAAATCGCTCGTAATGTGGCTGGACAGCAGGATCGCGTGATTTTCGTCCTGCATGAAGTCGTACAGCAGATCGAGCACCTCATCCCGCACGACCGGGTCAAGGCCGCTCGTCGGCTCATCAAGCAGCAGCAGCTCCGCGCCATGCGACAGCGCCGCCGCGATATTCAGCTTGGTTTTCATGCCCTTGGAGTAGTCCTTGATGGCCTTCTCTCGGTCAATGCCGAATTTTTCGATGTACGACGCAAACTGCTCCGCATTCCAGTTTTTGTACGCTCTAGCGAGGAGCGTGCTCACCTGTGCGGCGCTCATCGCGCTCGGGAAACCACCGTCCTCGAGCACCACGCCGATTTTCTCACGGACGGACGGATTCGAGCCGTGTTCCCCCAGCACGGTAATCTCGCCGCTGTCCGGCCGGATGAGATCGAGCACCGCCTTGATGGTCGTTGTCTTTCCGGCACCGTTTTCTCCTATTAAACCCATTACCGTGCCTCTCGGCAGGGTAAATCCCACATTGCGGAGCGCAAAGCCGCCGTATTTCTTGCAGACGCTGTGCAGCTCCAGTGCATTCTCTCTCATAATCCTTCCTCCTCAAACAGTGTCCGTGCCAGCTCTGCGAACTCGTCCGCAGACAGTCCGGCCAGTCTTGCCGCCTGCACAGCGTCCGTCAGGTGGTCTTCCACCGTGCGAAGCTGCGCTTCCCGCAGACGTTCGCTGCTGACCGGTGCAACAAAGCTGCCGCGTCCGGTCTGGCTGGTGATAAGGCCCTCGCGCTCAAGCTCCTCATACGCACGTTTGGTCGTGATAACGCTGATGCGCAGCTCCTTCGCCAGCAGACGCATAGACGGCAGCGCCTCCCCCGGCTGCAGCTCTCCGCCGAGGATTTTCGCCTTGATCTGACGTGTGATCTGCTCGTAGATCGGCGTGCTGTCCATATTTGATACTATGATGTCCATGCCGTCCCTCCCTCTTTTTTATTGTATATACTCATTATATACAATATGAGCAATATGTCAAGGGATAGATTTCCACCAGACGCGATTTTTCACGAACGAAGCGGTTTGAGAGACGGCGGTTTTTCACACGCTCAACGCAAAGCACAATTCCTGCCGAAAAATTTTATAGTATTTTTTATACAAACTGCCGAACAATTTTTCTTGCATTTCGACGAAAATCACGCTATACTGTAATTGTTCAAAGAAAGTGCTTAAAAACAGCACACACGCTGCAAAAACGCAGCTTTACTAATTGACTATCTCTCTTTTTTCCTTTCTTTTTTTACTCTTTTTCTTCTTTGTTGATCGGATCACACCTCCCGATCACAGCAAAAGCAGGCTCGGTTTTATCCGCGCCTGTTTTGTTTTTGTCTAAATTTTTGAGCACCCATTTTTCGACAGAGACTTGGCTGGGCCCCTGAACCACGCAGGCGGTTCACCCTGTCCGGCATCTCCTTTTCTGCACCGGCTTGTGGGGCACGCGAGTTGCGTTAGCAATACACCCTGTCCGGGCAGGAAGATTTTCGCTAAACCTCAGCGGAGAGCTGCGCTCTGCGGAGCGCGTGAGACTGCCGCGTCCGCAGCGGGGACAAAAAGGAAGGGACACCTGCGGTTTCCCTTCCTCTTTGAACTCCTACCTTTCCCTTGTTTGTTAGCTCGGCGAAAATCGGAGAGCGGCGACCGCTTCGAAAATGGGGTACGGCAGAAGATTTTTTTTCCGTAGGGGCGGCCATTGGCCGCCCCTTTCCCCACCTCTACGCAATGCCAGATTTCCTACTGCTACACATACGGTTTACTCTACGCAGGCGCGGCTAATCGTGCCGCGCAACTCGCTGCCGCGTTGCCGCAGACGGCACCTGCGAATTTTTCTGTGCGAATACGCTTTATCTGATATTCTCTCCACTCTTCACTCTACTGCTGAATTTACACACAAAAAAGAACCCGAAGCCAAAGCTTCGAGTTCTTTGCGTCTCTGCGCTTACTTCATAATGATCAGTGCCATGAACACGAGGTCGGTATCGCCGGTATTATCCAGCGCATGACCGGTGCCGTCCGGACAGAAGGTCACGTCGCCGGCCTTGACCGGATAGGACTTCTCACCGTCGTTATACGAGCCTTCACCGCTCAGGATGTAATAGGTCTCGGTCTCGCCGTGGTGCTCGTGGAAGCCGAGCGTGCAGTTCGGCTCGATCGTTACCTTGGCATACAGGCCGCACTTGCCGTCCAGCTCTTTCTCGCCCAGCAGGTGCTCAATGATAACGTGGCCCTTGCCGCCAGCCATCTGCTCTACCTTATCTACCCTGATGTTCGCTTGCAGTCGTAATCATAATTCTTTCCGCCTTTCTTGTCCTGGGCAATACCGCATGATTGAAGCTGCGGTGTTGCCCTTACCGCTCGCGCAGTTTCTTGTCAATTCCTATTATAGCGGTTGTAATCCAAATTACAAGATAAGATTTCCATTTCCGCGAAGAATTTACTTTGCAGTCATACCGTACACTGGAAAGCCGATACGCACCTTAAACTGATCGCCGTCCACCGAGACATCGAACGTGCCGCCGCAGGCCTCGGTATAGCTTTTTGCGATGGCGAGACCCAGACCGCTGCCCTCGGTCGAGCGCGCCGCGTCACCGCGGACAAACCGTTCGGTGATCTCATCGGCGGCAAAGTCCATCTCGTAGTTGGCGGTGTTTTTGAGTTCAATAATGGCCTGACCGTTCTCCTCTGCAACAGAGAGGAACACGCGCGTGCCCTTGAGCGCATATTTCACGCAGTTGCCGATGAGATTCTCCAGCACGCGGGACAGCTTGCGTCCGTCCGCCCAAATGGGCAGCTCCCGCTCGGGAATGGCGGCTTTGACGGTCAAGCCGCTCTCCTGTACGGCCTTGTCCTGCTCCGCGAGCGCCTGCCGGGCGAGCGTGCACGCATCCAGCCGTTCGCTGATGATCTGCTCTGCGCCGGACTGCACCTTGGAGATATCGAACAGGTCGCTCGTCAGATTCTTGAGCCGCAGACCCTTTTGATGGATAATGCGGGCGTAGTCGTTCGCCTCCTCCGGCGTTAAATCCATTTTGCTGAGCAGATCGGAGTAGTTGAGGATGCTGGTCAGCGGCGTTTTCAGGTCATGGCTGACGTTGGTGATCAGTTCGCTTTTCATGCGTTCCGCGCGGACTTCGTTCTGCAAGGCGGCCTGCATGCCGTCACCAAGCGAGTTAATATCCTCAGCCATTTCAGCAAACACGCCCTCCGGCATGTCGGTCAGCTTGAAGCCGAGATCGCCCGCTCGCAGCCGGCGCAGCGCGTCCACGATACGTTCAAAGCCGGTGATGCGTTTGATGAGAAAGTAACCTGCCGCGAGGAACCAGACCGCGCCGAGCACGAAGGCAAAAAATGAGCCGCCCACTCCGCCGAACACCGCCGCGAGGAACGCGAGAACAACCGAATACGCCGTAAAGAGCAGCACAACGTTGCGCGTTTTGTAGTCGCGGAACAGCATGCGGTGCAGTTTTCCGAAGCTTTGCCGGATGCACTCGCATACCTTAATAAAGGTTCTCCAGCACCAGAGGACGAATCGAATCGACCAGCACTGCTTGGCGAAGCTGCGGTTCTTGATCACGCGCACGAGCGACAGCGTAAGTTCGAGTGCGAACGCAAACGCCGCGACGAAAAACAGGATGGACGGTACGAGTAATATCGACATGTCGTTTGTGCCGTTCAGCAATTCACCCATCAGTGCCAGATTCAGTCCGCCTGCCGTGCCGAGCACCGCCCAGAAGCACAGCACGTTCACTTCCACCGGCAGGCGGTCGATGGTAACAAGGTGCACGTCCTCGTCCTCCGGCTTGCGCCCGGTGACGAACAGCAGGTACACGAACAGCACCAGTGCAATGCACGTCAGCACGATTGCCCGATGGAGCACGCCGGTAATCTGCGTTTTCTGCGTTTCCCACTCGGCCTTGATGGGCGCAGCCTGTGCGTCCGTGAAGCGCACTATGAGCAGCGTGTTGTCCGGGTACGGATTGAACTTATTGACCTTCCAGCCTTCCTCTGCCGCATCGTCCTCGGTGTAGTAGCCGTAACTGTCCGTCTCCTCATCGTAAACCGCAAGCGGATGGCCGTAGGAAATTCCCACGTTGGACTGCACACCGCCGCCCGGCCATGCGATCATGTAAAACGCGGAATTTTTTGCCGCAGCTTCGGTCAGCGTGTTATTGCCAACCGTCTTATCGCCCATTCTGCCGAAATAGTTTCCCGCAAAATCCGTATGCTGCCTGCTGAATTCCGCTGCGTCCATGCCATCCTCAAACGCATTCGCCATTTCATCACACATTATGCTGAGCTGCTGACACATGTAGTACGAGTCGGCAAAATCGCCCTCAAAGCGATAGACCATGTTGCTTCCGTTATCGACCGCAAAATCCGCTATCGTGTCCTCGGTGAGAAACAGCACGCCTGCGAAACACCCCACAATGCCCGCAAACGCGATGAGCTTCGCTGCCGAACTGCGTAAAATTCCCTTGATGTTCATTTTCACTCGCTCCTCTCTATCTTATAGCCCACTCCCCATACTACCTTTAAATAGCGCGGCTCCTTCGGGTTAATCTCTATCTTTTCGCGGATATGCCGCACATGGACGGCGATGGCGTTGTCGCTGACGATATCGTCATTCCACACCTGCCGGTAAATCTCCTCGGTGGAGAACACCTTGCCCGGGTGACGGCACAGCAGCTCGAGTATTTTGTATTCGAGCGGTGTGAGCCGAACGGCTTCGCCGTCTACCGTCACGCTTTTGCTCTCGGTGTCGAGCACCAGTCCGCGGATGGCAATCTGCGTTTCCTTTATCTGCATCGCGCCCAGCTGGGTGTAGCGCCGCAGCTGGCTTTTCACGCGCGCGACCAGCTCGGACGGATTAAACGGCTTTGTAATGTAATCATCCGCACCCGCGGTCAGTCCGAGGATTTTGTCCGCGTCCTCGCTCTTGGCCGACAGCAGGATGATCGGCAGATTTTTGCTCTCTCTTACCTTTAATAAGGTTTTGATTCCGTCCAGCTCGGGCATCATAATGTCAAGGATGATAAGGTGTACGTTCTCGGTCATGACGATATCGAGCGCCTCCAGACCGTTGTACGCCTTGCGCACCAGATAGCCGTCCGCCTGCAGGAATATCGCAATGCTTTCCACAATCTCGCGGTCGTCATCCACCACCAGAACAGTCAGCTTTTCCATTTTCCCTTCCCCCTTTCGTTACTTCTATCTTACCACAGGTTTCTGTTGTTTTCCGCAGGGAATTTCTTTAGATTTTATGAAGATGAAAAAAAAAAGTCCCTCGGTTGAGGGACTTTTCTTTGCTGCGTGTTTATTTGCTGATTGCGTTGTAAATCATCTGCGCGGCATACTGACGCGGGAGTGCATCATCCGGCTTTGTATTTACAGAGACCAGAAGACCGTCTTTATCTGCCAGCTTCAAGGCATTTTCCTTCCACTGTGCACCGGTCAGACCATCCTTCTGTACATCGTGACCGCTGTATACCAGCAGCATTTTCGCGGCTTCAGCAGTCGTTACAGACGCATTCGGTGCAAAAACCGTGCTCGACTTGCCGGAAACGATACCATAAGCCTGACAATACTTAACGTAGCCGTTCGACCAGGTACCGGCCGTATCCGCAAACGTGTCGGTCATATCCTTTGCGTAGTAAGACGCATCATCCGAACCGGTACGCAGTACGAACATCATCTTGGCCATCTGGGCACGGGTGACCGCCTTGTCCGGCTGAAACGAACCGTCCTCAAAGCCCTTGATAACGTTCTTCTCAGTCAGGGTGTCGATTACCTTGCTGTCCACCTTGATGCTGCTCTGGTCGGTGAATGCTGCACCGGCAAAGCTGTTGCTGCGCAGGCTGCCGCCATGCTCAGCGCGATCAGTCGCTTTCTGAGTGTCATATTAAATTCCTCCTTTTATTGCATGGACGCCGTAGTGCATCCATAGGTAGAATATAACACTGTCTGCTGTATTTGTCAACCTTTACCTTAATCTGTGTGATTGTGTGCAAAACAAAAAGACTGATGTTTTCACATCAGTCTTTTGGAGGTACCACCCAGAATCGAACTGGGGATCAGGGAGTTGCAGTCCCACGCCTTACCGCTTGGCTATGGTACCATGTGGAGCGGCTGACGAGGCTCGAACTCGCTACCTCCACCTTGGCAAGGTGGCGCTCTACCAGATGAGCTACAGCCGCATTTTTAGGTTTGCAGGTTGCGTTCCTGCGTTTTTTACCTCTCCGGGCGGAATCGCTTTTGCTGCGGCAAAAGCCACGCTGGTTGAAATATGCCACCGGCATATTTCCAAGAGCCAGCTTTCGATTCCTTGGCTTGGAGGTATTATTTTTCAATGAGTGCCACGGCACTCATTGAAAAAATGGTGCCTCCGGGCGGAATCGAACCACCGACACGGGGATTTTCAGTCCCCTGCTCTACCGACTGAGCTACAGAGGCATATTTCTTCAATCGTTTCCGATTGAAGAATGGCGACCCGGATGGGACTTGAACCCACGGCCTCTAGCGTGACAGGCTAGCGCTCTAACCAACTGAGCTACCGGGCCAGGCCGTCGTCGCTGTTTCGTTTTCGTTCGTATCTCTCAGCGACGATGTTTATTATACAGAACCTGTGCCCAAATGTCAACACTTTTTTCAAAGTTTTTTTATTTTCTTTTTATTTCGTTGCGTGTGTTAAAAGTTCCTGCAACTCTGCGCGGCTGAAATGATAGATTTTATCACAAAACTGGCAGGTTACCTCACTATTTTCCTGTTCTTCCGCCATCTTGCAAAGTTCGGTTTTTCCCATGCTGAGCAGGGCGCGCTCGACTTTTTCACGGCTGCACGCACAGCGGTAGCCGATTTCACTGGTCTGCAGAAAATCTACCTCAAAGCCATCAAGCACCGCGCGGATGATGTCCTCGAGGCTCATGCCCTTATCGAGCATAGCAGTCATGCTCTCCAGCTTTGCCAGATTGGCCTCCAGCTTGTCAATGTCGGAATCCTTCACGCCCGGCATAAGCTGCACGAGCCAGCCGCCGGCGCACTTGACCGAGCAGTCGGTATCCACGAGCACGCCGAGCGCGCACGCAGACGGAATCTGCTCGCTCTCCGCGAAATAGCGGGTCAGGTCCTCGGCAATCTCGCCGTTGACGAGCGCAACCGTGCCCGTGATCGGGTCCTTCAGGCCAATGTCCTTAATCACCATCAGATAGCCGCGGCCGACACCGCCGCCTACATTCAGCTTGCCGTCCGCACGCAGCGGCAGATCGACAGCCGGGTCCTGCAGATAGCCGCGCACATAGCCATCCGAATCACCGACGCAGACGATCGCGCCGAGCGGGCCGTTGCCCTTGATCTGCACGGTCACGGAGCCGTCCTCTACCTTGAGCTGGCTGCCCATGATGGCAGTCGCGGTCAGCGTTCGTCCGAGGGCTGCGGTAGCCAGCGGCGTGGTATTGTGGATTTCGTGTGCACGCTCGACCAGCTCGGTCGTGCTGGCTGCACAAATCTGGATGCCCGCGTCACGGGCGATCGCGCGAAGTAACGTATCGCTCATAAGTTAATCTCTCTTTCGTGCTGTAAAGTAAATGCGATCCTCGCCGCCCTGTACGGGCGCAAAGGACTGGTCGCCATAGGTTTTGATCTCGGTAAAGCCGGCCTGCTCCAGCATGGCGGTCAGCTGTGCAGGCTCATAGATGCGCTCCTCGTGCGTTTCCTGCGCACGGTGCCACACATCGTCCTCCTGCTCGAAAATATCGAACTGGTAGGCGCACAGGCCGTCCTCGACCGCCGCCTGCCATACGCAGAATACGCCGTCGTCCTCGCGGACATAGCTTTCGCCGTCAATGCGGGTGAATTTCTCGGGTGTGTTGATGTCGAATACGAACAGGCCGTCCGGATTGAGGAACGTGTGTACGCGCTCGAAGGCGGTCTGCAGTGCTTCCGGCTCAGTGACGTAGTTTACGCTGTCCAGACAGCACAGGCACGCGTCTACCGCGCCGTACAGATCCAGCTCCTCCATGCGCTGATTGAGCAGCAGCGGACGCGGCTCGCAGTCCAGCGTGTTCTGCAGCGCCTGCATGAGCATTTCCGGCGATGCGTCCGCGCCGATCATATCATAGCCGCGCTGCGCCAGAATGCGCGTCAGACTGCCGGTTCCGCACGCCAGATCGAGCACCAGCGACGGCTTTACGCCTTCCCGCTCAAACAGGCGCTCGAAAAAGTCTGCCCATTCCTCGTAGCCCACGTCATCCGTGAAGCGGTCATAGTATTCCGACAGAGTCTCGTAACTATTCATGGCTCTCCTCTGCTGTTTCGTCCTCCTTGAGCCGGTCGAGCATCTTGCGGTAGCCGTCCGAGCCGTACACAAGGCACTTGTTCACGCGGCTGATCGTCGCGGTGGATGCGCCGGTCTCCTGTACGATGTCACTGTAAATGCGGCCCTCATCCAGCATGCGCGCCACCTGAAAGCGCTGTACCATAGCCCGCAGCTCCGCGATCGTACACAGATCTTCAAAAAAGTCGTAGCAATCCTCGACCGTCTGCAGCTTGAGAATACCGCGGAACAGAATGTCCATATCCTCGTCCTTCAACTTTCGATTCATGGTCTATCCCTCCCTACATTCGTTTTTTCGCTCTTATACCCTGTATTATAGCACATCGCTTTTATAGTGTAAAGCGTAAAAATATTTGATCTTCATGGGTGGACATGTGTCCGTGTGCGGCACTCTTTTTCGCTGCACCGGCCTTCTGGTGCACACGAGGCGCGTATGCGCTACGCCCTGTCCGGGCATCTCCTTTTTTCTGCACCGGGCGATTGGGGCACCTGAACCGCGCAGGAGGTTCACCCTGTCCGGGCGGCAGTTTTTTCAGCACCGGCTGAGCGGGGTGCGCGAACTGCGTCAGCGTGTTCGCCCTGACGGGGCGGCTCCTTTCTCTGCACCGGCTGACCGGGGCACACGAACTGCGTTAGCGGGTTCGCCCCTAACGGGCGGGGAGTTTTTCGCTAAACCTCAGCGGGGGGATTCGCCGTCTGCGGACGGCGGAACGTCGCGGCGCCCGCCGCGGGGGCAAAAAAGGAAGGACAACCTACGGTTTTCCTTCCTCTTTGAACTCCTACCTTTCCCTTTGCTTCCTAATCTGGCGCAGATTGCCGACATGTGACCGCTACGAAAGAGGGGGACGGCAGAGGATTTTTTCTTCCGTGTCTTTCTCAACCTGTTCGCAGTATCAGATACCGTACTGCTACACATATGGGCAACTCTACGCTGGGTGCGGCATAACAGTGCCGCACAATTCGATAGCGCGTTATGATAGACAGCACCTACGAAGATAAATTGTACCAAACGCCTACATTCGCAGGTGCCTTCCGGTATAACACGTTAAAGAATTGCGCGACACGGGTATGTCGCGCCTGCTTAGATGAAATCACATGTGTAGCAGTAATTTATCTGACGCTGCGAATATGTCTCGGCATGGGAGCACACTGTGCTCCCCTACGGTAGAAAAAAATCCTCTGCCGTACTCCTTTTCGCAGCGGTCACATGTCGGTAATCTGCGCCAGACCCTCCCCCAAAGGAAGTGGGAGTTAAGAGGGTAGAAACCTTGGTGTCTACCCTCTTGCCCCGCCGCGGGGCGCGGCGAATCCCCGCGCTCCGCAGAGCGCAACTCCCCGCTGAGGTTCAGCGAAAAACTCTCCGCCCGTTAGGGACGAACACGCTGACGCAGTTCGCGCACCCCGCTCAGCCGGTGCAAAGAAAAAAACGCAGAGGAAACCCTCTGCGTTTCGCATTAAAGCAATTTGAGCTGCTTATCCGGCAGATCCTCATCGGTAAGCAATGCGCCGATGGACGGAATACTGCGGCAGCGGTAGCGCGCGTTATCGCTGAGCGCGGCGTCCTCGGTGCGGCACGCCCGCGTAATGGTATGCTTGCCGCGCAGCACCATGGTCTGCACGCCCTGCGTGGAACGGGTTGTCTTGACATCGAGCATGCTCGCGCGGAACGTGAGCGCACGGTTGGCAGTCGAGAACATGGTAATCTCGCTCTCCTCCTCGATTGGGTGGAAGAACGCCACAGCCGGCGCCTTATCCGAGTACGCGCCGGTCAGGCGGCGTCGATTGGTCTTGGTCTCGAAGGATTCCATCGAAAACCGGGCTGCCTTGCCGTTTTTGAACACAACGACCATACTGCCCTTGTAGTCACCCGGCAGGACGGCATAAACCGGCATTTCGCCCTCGTCCATCTCCAGCTTGGACGCAAGGTAATCACCGAGCACAGAGGCCTTGCTGTCCTCAAAATCGTACAGGTGCGCCTTGTACGCCTGCTGCATATTGGTGAAAAAGATAATTTCGTTCTTGTTGGTCGCCTCAGCAGTCCAGAACACCTCATCGCCCTCTTTGAGCTTATGGTCCTGCGACATGCGCCACGACTGCGGCGTAATCTTCTTGAAGTAGCCCTCGCGGGTGAGGAACAGCAGCACCGGATAATCCTCGATGTGGTCCTCCTCGTCGAACTGCTGCACGTTGTCCGCAGTGATGATGCGCGTGCGGCGCTCGGACGGGTACTTCTTGATGATCTGCTCCAGCTCCTTGATGATGATATTGCGGATCTTCGCCTTGGATTTGACGATTTCCTCCAGCTTTTTAATCTCGTTTTCGAGTGCTTCGGTCTCCTGCGTGCGCTTCAGGATATACTCCTTGTTGATGTTGCGCAGGCGGATATCCGCAATAAATTCGGCCTGGATTTTGTCGATGCCGAAGCCTTCCATCAGGTTCGGGATAACATTTGCGTCCTCTTCGGTCTCGCGGATGATTTTAATCGCCTTGTCGATATCGAGCAGGATTTTGCGCAGACCGAGCAGCAGATGCAGCTTGTCCTTCTTCTTGTTGAGGTCAAAGAACACACGGCGGCGAACGCATTCGGTGCGCCACGCCGTCCACTCATCGAGCAGTTCGGCTACGCCGAGCACGCGCGGCATGCCTGCAATCAGCACGTTGAAGTTGCAGGAGAAGCTGTCCTGCAGGGTAGTCATCTTCATCAGCTTGGCCATCAGCTTTTCCGGGTCGGTGCCGCGCTTGAGGTCAATGGCGATCTTCAGACCGGAAAGGTCAGTCTCATCGCGCACATCGGCAATCTCGCGCACCTTACCGTTCTTGACCAGCTCGGCGATCTTGTCGATGATGGCCTCGATGGTGGTCGTGTACGGAATCTCCGTGATCTCGATCAGGTTGTCCTTCTTGTTGTACGCCCATTTTGCGCGTACCTTGAACGAGCCGCGTCCGGTGCGGTAGATGGCACGTATTTCCGCCTCATCGTAGATGAGGTCGCCGCCGGTCGTGAAGTCCGGCGCGGGCAGCGTGGAAAGGATGTCGTGCTCGGGATTTTTGATAAGCTCGATGGTCGTGCGGCAGACTTCCGCGAGGTTAAAGCCGCAGAAATTGGACGCCATGCCGACCGCAATGCCGGTATTCGCGGACACGAGAATGTTCGGGTAGGTCGTCGGCAGCAGCGTCGGCTCCTTCATCTCGCCGTCATAGTTATCCACAAAATCCACTGCGTCGGTGTCGATATCGCGGAACAGCTCGGCACAGAACGCATCCAGCTTGACCTCGGTATAACGGGAGGCGGCGTAGGCCATGTCGCGGGAGTACGCCTTGCCGAAGTTGCCCTTGCTGTCCACAAACGGCATGAGAAGCGCCTCGTTGCCGCGTGTCAGGCGCACCATCGTCTCATAGATGGCCGCATCGCCGGGGGTTGAGCTTCATGGTCTGGCCCACGATGTTGGCGGACTTGGTGCGGTTGCCGTTCAGTAGGCCCATCTTGTACATCGTGTACAGCAGCTTGCGGTGGCTGGGTTTGAAGCCGTCGATCTCCGGGATCGCGCGCGAGACGATAACGCTCATCGCGTACGGCATATAGTTCTCGCGCAGCGTGTCCGTGATGCGCTGATCGACCGAGGGATGTTCTTTATATACTTTTGGTTCGTCGGTTTTCTTTTTTTGCCATTATGCTCTCCTTTGCAGGATTTTCTTTGTACGTTTTGCGCCGCCCAGATACTCGCCGAACGGCAGATAAGACAGTGTGACCGCAATCGCCAGTCCGCCTGCAAGCGCCAGCGCAAACATCTGCCACAGGTGCAGATAGATAACCGGTGTCTGCCGTACCGCCCACGCGTTCCACAGGCGCAGCACCAGCGGATGTGCCAGATACAGTCCGAACGAATGCCGCGCAATAAACTGCAGCGGCTTCGGAATCTCCGGCAGCCTGCTGAACAGCGACCACAGCACGGCCCATGTCAGCAGCGTGTAAACCGTTGTGTCAGGCCGCAGACCCATTTTATAGGCTGCCGCAGAATGCTCTTCCGCCAGCAGCACCAGCACCGCCGAAAGCGCCCACAGCGGCAGACAGACGCGCAGACGCAGGCGGTCGCTCAGGCCGGATTTCGCCAGCCATGCACCGATGTTGTAGAACAGCGGCCAGCACACGAACAGACCGATCGGCGCCACCGGAAACTGCCACTGCAGCTGACCGACGGTCAGCAGGTAAAGGACTATCTCCATACCGAAGGTCAGGCCTGCGGACAGGAGCAGCGTCATCGCCGGATGCCGCTCTACCGCACGGCAGAACAGCTCGCTGAGCAGGATCAGCTGCACCAGTATGAATATGTAATACAGGTGGACGTAACTGCCGCCTGTCAGAATGTTTTTGATCGGATGTGCATGCGGCTTGCCGAACACGGCATCCACCGCAAGGTAAAGGACCGACCAGACCAGATACGCCGGCAGCACGCGTTTCAGCCGCCGCTTTGCCGTCTGCACCGCAGACTGACCGCTATGCTGCAGCCACGAGTGCATGTGTCCGTAACCGGACAGCATGATAAACAGCGGCACGGCAAACCGCGCTGTCTGATTACAGGATACACCGACCGGGTTCATGCGGCCTGCCGAAACGTGTATCATCACCACGGCCAGCGCCGCAACCGCCCGCAGGCCGTCCATTTGCCGAATCCGCATGTTGCTATCCCCCATTTTTGCCCTTACGAAATATCCGCCAGCTCGAGATAATCCGCGCCGTTCTCGGCGATATACTCCTTGCGTCCGGCAAGGTTGTCGCCGAGCAGCAGGTCGAACATTTCGCTCGTGGCAGCCGCTTCATCCGGCGTAATGCGGATCAGACGGCGGTTTTCGGGATTCATGGTGGTCTCCCACATCATTTCAGGCTGGTTCTCGCCAAGACCCTTGGAGCGCTGGGATGAGAATCTTTTTGCCCTCCAGCTTTTTGAGGATAGCCGCTTTTTCGCTCTCATCGAACGCAAAATAGCTCTTGTCACGGCAGGTGATCTCATACAGCGGCGACTCCGCAATATAAACGTAGCCCTGTTCGATGAGCGTTGGCACCAGACGGTACAGCATGGTAAGAATCAGCGTACGGATTTGGAAGCCGTCCACATCGGCATCGGTGCAGATGATGATACGGTGCCAGCGCAGGCTTTCGAGGTCGAACGCAGACAGATCCTTTGCCGCCTTGCCGCGCACCTCGACACCGCAGCCGAGGACTTTGAGAAGGTCGGTGATGATATCATTCTTGAAAATCTTGTCGTAATCGGCCTTAAGGCAGTTGAGGATCTTGCCGCGGACCGGCATGATGGCCTGATATTCACTGTCGCGGCCCTGTTTTACCGAACCGAGTGCGGAATCGCCCTCGACGATATACAGCTCACGGCGGGACGCATCCTTGGTGCGGCAGTCCACGAACTTCTGCACACGGTTAGCGAGGTCAATATTGCCGGACAGCTTCTTTTTTTGATATTCAGACGCGCCTTTTCCGCCTGTTCGCGGCTGCGCTTGTTGATCAGAATCTGCTCGGCGATCTTGTCTGCCTCGGCCTTGTTCTCGATAAAGTAGATCTCGAGTCCTTCCTTGAGGAACTCGGTCATGGCCTCCTGGATGAACTGGTTGGTGATGGCCTTCTTGGTCTGGTTTTCGTAGGACGTCTGGGTGGAGAAGCAGTTGGTGACAAGCACGAGGCTGTCGAAAATATCCTGATAAGTGACCTTGCTCTCGCTCTTGTTGTACTTGTTGTTCTGCTTGAGATACGCGTCGATGGCGGACACGAACGCCGAGCGAACGGCCTTGTCCGGTGCACCGCCGTGCTCCAGCCACGAGGAGTTGTGGTAATACTCGATCTGCGACACCGCCGAGGAGAAGCAGAACGCGCACGACAGCTTCACCTTGTACTCGGCCTTGTCGGCGCGGTCGCGTCCGCGTCGTTCGCCCTCGAGGAACTGCACCGAGGTCAGCGGATTTTCGCCTGCCAGCTCGGTCACATAGTCCACAATGCCGTTCTGATAAAGAAATTCGGTTGTCTCGTACCTGCTGCCCACCTGATTTTTCAGCACAAACTTGATGTGGCTGTTGACAACCGCCTGCCGCTTGAGCGTATCCAGATAATAATCCACAGGGATGTTGATATCGGTGAATACCTCAAGATCGGGCTTCCAGCGGATAGTCGTGCCGGTTTTGCGCGCGTTCGTCGCCTTCTTGGTGTAGCCTTCCTTGGTGCCGGTCTTGTTTTCGCCCTTTTCAAAGTGCAGGCCGTACTCGAAGCCGTCACGGATAACGGTGACGTCCATGTACTCTGAGGAATACTGCGTCGCGCAGGTACCGAGACCGTTGAGACCAAGTGAAAACTCATAGTTTTCGCCGGTGTCGTTCTTGTACTTGCCGCCGGCGTACAGCTCGCAGAAGACCAGCTCCCAGTTGTAGCGCTGCTCGTTTTCGTTCCATTCGATCGGGATACCGCGGCCATGGTCAGCGACTTCGATCGAGCCGTCCGCATAGCGCGTGGTGACGATCTCGGTGCCGTGGCCCTCGCGCGCCTCGTCGATCGCGTTCGAGAGAATTTCAAACACCGCGTGCTCGCAGCCCTCCAGCCCGTCAGAGCCGAAGATGACGCTCGGACGCTTGCGCACACGCTCCGCGCCCTTCAGCGAGGAGATGCTTTCATTGCCGTAAGACGGCTTTGCTTTGCTCATATATACTTTAACTCCCAATTTCCGAAGTTTTACTTACTTTATTATATCTGTTCAGATATAAAATAGTCATTTATATTCCAATAGTGACTTATATCAATTTTACACCATATCATTGTTTATGTCAACAAAACAGAACAATTGTTCTGTTTTCAGGATCCATAGAAATACCAACACCAGACAAATCACTGCCTTGACCCCCATTTTGTCCGGAACGCAAAAAATGCGCGCTCTCAGTTCCTGCTGAAAGCGCGTTGTATGGGGGCAACACCGCGCAATTAAAGCAGCAGCTTCTTGCGCAGGCTCCTGTCGCACTGCCGCAGTGTTTTGCGGAAATTATGCGGTATTGCCCAATGGGTGTCTTGCACCTCTTGTTTTTGGACTGTCCGGGAGCCTGCGCGGTATTCCGTCCCACAGGGCCAGACAGATTTTTGAGGGATTGACTGCTCACACAGTCGGAGAAAAAGATTTCCTATGAAGTATCTATTTCAAAAGGGATGGCAAGCGGTTTTTAGCACTCAGCTTGCTGTTCCCCTGCTGTGATTACAGGATACAGGAATCCCATGTCTAAAGTATGTAGAAAGTTTGAAGAAACCGTAAACATACCGTATCCAAATTGAAAATTGAGAATGGAAAATGAGCGTATCCATTTACCATTCTCCATTTTTAATTCAGCAGAGCCGTCACTTCTTCCAGAGTATCCGCAAAATAGATTTTCTTCTGCCGTTCTTTGGTGGACAACTCCATCTCGATCATGTGGTCGAGCAGTGCCTTCATATGGTCGTAATAGCCGTTGAGATTATAGAAAATGCACGGTGCATCCAGATGGTTCAGCGCCAGCTTGCTCATCACCTCGGCAATCTCCTCGAGCGTGCCCGTACCGCCCGGAAAGGCGATGAACGCGTCTCCAAGCTCGATCATTTTGGTTTTGCGATCGGTCATATCCTCGGTGACGATCAGCTCGGTCAGACCGTCCAGCTGCAGCTCCTGCTCGATAAAAAAGCGCGGCTCTACGCCGATTACCTTGCCGCCTGCGGCCAGTGTGCTCGCCGCGACCGCACCCATCAGACCGACCCGTGAGCCGCCGTAGACCAGTGTATGACCATGCTCGCCAATCCATGTACCAAGCTCACACACGGCGGTTTTGAGGGCAGGCTCACGGCCCTCGTTTGCACCCAGATATACGGTTATGTTCATAATTTTGTCCTCCATTATACAGGTGTATGCAGAGTTATCGGCGGAAATGCCGGAAATTTCGATTTGTGAATTCAGCACCGGCTGAACAGGGTACCCGAACTGCGTTAGCGGGTTCGCCCCTGACGGGCGGAGAGTTTTCTGCTGAACCTCAGCGGGGAGTTGCGCTCTGCGGAGCGCGGGAGAGTGCGGCACCCGCCGCGGGGGCAAAAAGGAAGGGACACCTGCGGTTTCCCTTCCTCTTTGAACTCCTACCTTTCCCTTGTTTGTTAGCCCGGCGCAGATTACCTACATGTGACCGCTCCGAAATTGGGTACGGCAGAGGATTTTTTCTTCCGTGTCTTTCTCAACCCATTCGCAGTGTCAGATACTGTACTGCTACACATGTGGGTTAGTTTACGCAGGCGCGGCATAGCAGTGCCGCGCAATTCGTAAGCACGTTATTATAGACAGCACCTGCGAAGATAAATCGATCAAACGCCTAAATCCGCAGGTGCCGTCTGTTATCTCCAGACTTACGAGTTGCGCAACACGAGTATGTTGCGCCTGCGGAGAGTAGCCGGTCTGTGTAGCAGTAATGTATCCGACCCTGCGAATAGATTGCGAAAGACACGGAAGAAAAAATTCTCTGCCGTTCCCCTGTTTCGCAGCGGTCACATGTCGGCAATCTGCGCCAGACTAAGAAATAAAAGAGAAGTGGGAGTTAAGAGGGTAGAAACCTTGGTGTCTACCCTCTTGCCCTGCCGCGGGGCGCGGCACGCTCCCGCCGTCCGCAGACGGCGAATCCCCCGCTTGATTTCAAGCAAAAAACTCCCCGCCCGTTAGGGGCGAACACGCTAACGCAGTTCGTGTCCCCCGCTCAGCCGATGCTGAAAAGACTGCCGCCCGGACAGGGTGAACCGCCTGCGCGGTTCAGATCCCCCGATCAGCCGGTGCAGAAAAAAAAAAGAGCAGACGTTTAACCATCTGCTCTCTGGAAATTCTATTTTAGCGGAACTTCTTCTTCTTTGCGCGTGCAGCCTCAGACTTCTTGCGGCGCTTGACGCTCGGGCTTTCATAATGCTCACGCTTGCGGAGCTCGGAAAGCGTACCCGCCTTGGCACACGAACGCTTGAAGCGACGCAGTGCGCTGTCAATAGACTCATTTTCCTTGATGCGGATCTCCGACACAGTTTTCCCTCCCTCCGCACGTTCCCCTCATGGGGATCGCTTAGCACAGTTTGTATACATCCATACACAAAACCGTAAGGATATTATATCGAATTTCCGCGTCAATGTCAACTACTTTTTCCGTAGTTTTCGATTTTTTCCTTTTTTTGACGCGGAAATCCGGCATTCCTTCTTACTTTACGACAAGGTTTACGATCTTGCCCGGAACAACGATCTGCTTTACGATCTGCTTGCCCTCGATGGCGTGCTGTACCTTTTCCTCTGCCATTGCGGTATCGATCGCAGTCTGCTTGTCGGCATCGACTGCCAGCTTGATGGTGCACTTCAGCTTGCCCGTTTACCTGTACCGCCAACTCTACCGTGCTCTCGACGGTCTTGGCCTCGTCGTAGGTCGGCCACGGTGCTACGGAGAGCAGACCGGTCTCGCCGAGCTGCTGCCACAGCTCCTCGGTGATATGCGGTGCAAACGGATTGAGCAGCGCCAGGAAGGTCTTGTACTCAGCCTTGTTTACGCCCTTGTCGTAGAACTCGTTGAGCATGGTCATCAGTGCTGCGATAGCGGTGTTGGCCTTGAGGTTGTCTGCGTCCTCGCCCACCTTCTTGATGGTACGGTTCATGAGCACCTCGTGCTGCTCGGAGTAGGTGTCGCCGTCCTGCACCTTGTCAGCCAGCGCCCATACGCGCTCGAGGAAGCGGCGGCAGCCCTTGATGGACTTCGGGCTCCACGGAGCAGCCTTCTCAAAGTCACCGATGAACATCTCGTACAGACGCATGGTGTCTGCGCCGTAGGTGTCAACGATCTCGTCCGGGTTCACCACGTTGCCGCGGCTCTTGGACATCTTCTCGCCGTTTTCGCCCAGGATCATGCCGTGGCTGGTGCGCTTTGCGTACGGCTCCCTGGTGGGCACCACGCCGATGTCGTACAGGAACTTATGCCAGAACCGGCTGTACAGCAGATGCAGCGTGGTGTGCTCCATGCCGCCGTTGTACCAGTCAACCGGAGACCAGTATTTCAGTGCTTCCGGCGAGGCAAGCGCCTTGTCGTTGTGCGGGTCCATATAGCGCAGGAAGTACCAGGAGGAACCGGCCCACTGCGGCATGGTATCGGTCTCGCGCTTTGCCGGACCGCCGCAGCACGGACAGGTGGTGTTTACCCAGTCGGTCATGTGCGCCAGCGGAGACTCGCCGTTGTCGGTCGGCTCGTAGCTGGTTACGTTCGGCAGCTCAAGCGGCAGCTGATCCTCCGGCAGAGCCACATAGCCGCACTTGTCGCACTTGACGATCGGAATCGGCTCGCCCCAGTAACGCTGACGGGAGAATACCCAGTCACGCAGCTTGTACTGCACCTTGGCATGGCCGATGCCCTTTTCACCCAGCCACTCGATCATCGCCGGGATGGCATCCTTTCGACGGTCTTGCCGTTCAGGAAATCGGAATTTACCAGAATGCCGGTTTCGTCCTTTGCGGTGAACGCAGCCTTCTGGACATCCTCGCCGCCGGAAACAACCTCGATGATCTCACAGCCGAACTTCTTAGCAAACTCCCAGTCACGGTCATCGTGCGCCGGAACAGCCATGATGGCACCGGTGCCGTAGCCCATCAGAACATAGTCGGAAACGAAGATCGGGATCTGCTTGCCGTTTACCGGGTTAATTGCGGCAACGCCGTCCAACTTAACGCCGGTCTTGTCCTTGTTCAGCTCGGTACGCTCGAAGTCAGACTTGCGGGCAGCCTCCTCACGGTATGCGCGAACGTCCTCGATGTTGTGCAGCTTGTCCGCCCACTGCTCGATCATCATCGGGTGCTCCGGAGAGATTACCATGTAGGTCGCGCCGAACAGAGTGTCCGGACGGGTGGTGTAAACGGTCAGCTTGTCGCCCTCGGTGGTCTTGAAATCGACCTCAGCGCCGGTGGAACGGCCGATCCAGTTGCGCTGCTGAATCTTAACGCGCTCGATGTAGTCCACATCATCCAGATCGTCGATCAGGCGCTGTGCGTACTTGGTGATGGCGAGCATCCACTGGCTCTTGGTCTTGTGAACGACCTCGCTGCCGCAGCGCTCACAAACGCCGTTGACAACCTCCTCGTTGGCCAGCACGCACTTGCAGGAGGTGCACCAGTTGACGGTCATTTCCTTTTTGTAGGCCAGGCCTTTCTTGAAAAGCTGCAGGAAGATCCACTGGGTCCACTTGTAGTAGCCGGGATCGGTGGTATTGATCTCACGCGACCAGTCGAACGACAGACCAAGGCTCTTGAGCTGGCTCTTGAAGCGTGCGATGTTCTTCTTGGTAACCTCTGCCGGATGAACATGGTTCTTGATGGCAAAGTTCTCAGTCGGCAGACCGAATGCGTCCCAGCCCATCGGATACAGCACATTGTAGCCCTGCATGCGCTTTTTGCGCGCAACGATATCCAGTGCGGTGTAGGAGCGCGGATGACCTACATGCAGACCCTGACCGGACGGATACGGGAACTCTACGAGCGCGTAGAACTTCTCCTTGTCCGAGTCATTCTCGGCATGGAAGCACTGCTTCTCGTCCCAGATGTCCTGCCATTTCTTTTCTACTTGTTTATGATCGTACTTCAACGGATTCTCCCCCTAAAGTGAGTTTTGGATTTTGAGCGCGACAACGCGGCGGACGTCGTTCCCGGCGCCGCCGCATGTCGGTATTTTACTTGTCCTCGATGCCCAGCTCTTCAAGCGTTACCGGCGTGCCGTCCTTCCACAGGTTCTCCAGATTGTAGAACTTGCGTGCCTCCGGCATGAATACATGCAGTACAGCGCAGCCGTAGTCCAGCAGCATCCACTGTGCGGATTCATAACCCTCGGTGTTGGTGCGGCATCTCGTCATGGTCATACTTCAGGTGCCACTCTACATTGTCCGCCAGTGCCTTAACCTGCGTAGTGGAGGACGCAGAGCAGATGACGAAATACTCGGTCAGCTCGGTCAGGCGCTCAACATGCAGCACCTCAATGCCCTGAGCCTTTTTTCTCGATCAGCGCTTCGCAGATCGCCTTTACAGTTTCTTTTGCAGTCAAAGTATAAACTCCTTTTGTGCGGCAGAAAAGGGTTTGCCTTTCTGCCGATTATGGTATATTGCCTTTATTATGCCTCGGGATCGTATGTTCCGCCATCGTCTCCGCCGGAGGAAGCACCGCTGTCCTCTCCGCCGCCGTCGGTGTAATCGCCGCCGGAGGAGTCGCCGCCGCTCTCCTCACCGGAGTCGCCGCCGGAATAGTCTCCGCCGCTGTCGCCGCCCGAGTAGTCATTGTTATCCGAATAATCGCCGTCCGAGCCACTGTTGTCGTAGGATGGCTCATCGTAGCTGTAATCCGGTTCTTCGTAATAATCCTCGCTGTAATCGTACGAGCCGGAGGTGTCACCCCATACATTATCTTCCTCGCCCGAGCTTACATAGCCGCCCGAGTAGGTAGTAGTATCCGGTCCGCCGACGATGTCCAGCTTGGAGATCGGCTCCTCGTAGGGGTTGAAATACTTGTTTACCAGTTCCAGCGTCTGGTCGTAATACGGGAAGAAGAACGAATACTGCACCGAGGTGCCCGCCGTGCTCATCTTGCCGTAGCCGGGCAGTGTAAAGAACTGAAGGCTGCTGTTGTCGATCTGCATGGCCTGCATGCCCATCCACAGCAGCTCGCCGGCGCTGAAGTCGGTCTTGACGTTCTTGAACACGGCCTCTGCGATCGAGCGGATCTTGGTCACGTTCTTGATCTGCAGCACCTGACCTGCCAGCGCCTTGAGGAACTTCTGCTGATTCTCTACACGGCCTTCATCGCCGTTGGTGTACTGTACGGTGTAATCGTTGTTGTGTCTCCAGCGCAGGAAGCCGACGGTCTGCTTGCCGTCCAGATGCTGCTGGCCTTTTTTCAGGTCGATGTGCAGATTCTGCGACGGATCATCGTACTTCATATCGAACGGCACGTCATAATCCACGCCGCCAATCGCATCCACGATGGCTGCAATGCCGTCAAAGTTGACGATAACGTATTTATCCGGCCGGAAGCCCATCAGACGCTCGATTTCCTTGCTCGTCTGCTCGATGTTGCCGCCCTTGCCGCCGGTATCCATGCCGTAGGCTGCGTTGATCTTCTTGCTCGCGCCGGTTGCCGTGTTGTTGCACATGGTGTCGCGCGGGATGTTCATGACGTTGATGGTCTTGTCCTTGGTATCCATGGTTGCGACCATCAAAGCGTCTGTTCGTGTTTCGTCCTCATCAACTGCGCCGACCACGAACGTAAACACATCGTCAATGCGGGTGCCCGAGTTGAGCAGGCTGCTCACATCGACCTTATCGCCGTTTTCCTTGTCCTTGATCGTCGCCTGCGGCGAACGGACGAACCACACCGCTGCAGCTGCTGCGCACGCGAACAGCACCAGCACAACCGCCATAACGATAGCAATGCGCTTGCCCTTCTGTCTGGGTGTCAGCTTTTTTTTCTCCTTCGGAGCCTTTCCCTTTTTGCCGCCCGGCTTGGGCGCCGAGATCGGCTGGTGGTTCCCTTCCGGCTTGGGCGCTGCCTGCTGTGCGGGAGCCTGTGCCGGAGTGCTGTCTCCGTTGCGGTTTTTCCTGTCGCCGCTTCCTCCGAATAGTTTCAAACGATTCCTGCCTCCATTTTACTTGTCCCGCCAGCTGACACCCTGCCGGATCATATCATTATAAGCGGCAATGGTATCACTGTGGATGAGTTTTCCGCGTGCGACCAGCTCGGTCAGCGTCTGGTCATAGCAGTAGAGCAGGGCACTGTCGATGTCGATCTGCGCCAGCTCACGCGCCTTGTCCACGCCGGGAAAATCACGAGTTTCTTCGATGTAATCCGCCAGATACAAGATCTTGTCAAGCAGCGTCATATGGTTCTTGCCGGTGGTGTGGCAGGCGATGGCATCGCAGATATCCTCGGGCATGTGGTATTCGGCCCGCGCGATGGCTGCCGCCGTCTTTCCGTGCAGCATTTTCGGCTCGCTTTTTTCGACGGTACAGGGTATTATACCGTATTTCCCGCATAAATTCAACTGTTCTTGCGGAGAAAGATATTTTGTTATGTCATGCAGAATGCCTGCAGTACCCGCTTTTTCCGGGTCCTCGCCGTACTTTTCTGCCAGCATGATCGCCGCACGCTCCACGCCGAGCGAGTGCTCATAGCGGTAGCCCTGCAGTCTGGAAAGGATACTTTTACGCATTTCTTCATTACATAACATAACTTTTCCCCGCCTTTCTCAGCAATTCCTGTCGCAAAACTACAGTTTTACCGACAAGGAGGAACGGACCGTGGGCCGTTCCAAAGTTGTATTTATCTGTTAAACCTGTATGATACAGGCTTAGTAGCCGTACAGATGACGTTCTTCGATGTAATCCGCGACCGATTCCGGTGTATAGCATCGCAGTGCACCGCCCTGCCGCAGCTCGGTCGAGGAAATGGTCAGGCTGTCGCCCTGCACCAGCTCTACGGTTGCACCGAGCGAGTCCTTGAGCGCCGCCGCCTTTTCACGCAGCGCGTCCCAGTCCTCGTTTTCGCGGGCGCAGACAGCAAGCGAAGCCAGCCGCGCGATCTCGTCCGGCGCACGCCAGATTTTATCGAACGAGAGCAGCATATCCGTGCCGACGATCAGGTGCAGGTCGGTCTCGCCGCGTGCATGAAGCGCGCGGAGCGTGTCCACCGTGTAGCTTGCGCCGCCGCGGTCGATCTCTATAGTGTCAAGCATCGCCCACGTTTTTTCTGCCGTCAGGCGGCGCACCATCTCGCACCGGTCCTCTGCGGATGCGGTGTTCTCCGGCAGTACCTTGTGCGGCGGAATATTGGTCGGAATGAACAGCACCCGATCTAAGTTCAGCGCACGGTGCGCGAGTTCCGCCGCGTGCAGATGTCCCAGATGCGGCGGATTGAATGTGCCGCCAAGAATTCCCGTCCTCATTTTACCAGAACGATCTTGCGCTTGTCCTCATCGCTGGACTGGCGGTACAGCACAAACTTGGAGCCGATGCACTGTACAGCGTCCGCGCCGGTGGCCTCGCAGAGCGCCTCGGATACCGTGCGCGGCGTCAGCATCGCACTCTCGAGCACCTTGCCCTTGACCAGCTCGTGGGATTCGAGCAGCGCGTCCAGCTCGCGTTCTACCGCGTCGGTTACGCCTTCCTTGCCGATGATCAGCGTGACCGCCAGCGGGTTTGCCATTGCACGAAGCTGTGCGCGTTGTTTTGTGTTAAGCATAAATGTAAACTCCTGTAATTTTGTTATATTTTTTTTTCGTAGGGCGGGCTGCCCTCAGTCCGCCGCGTATATCATCTGCATGCCGTTACGAACGGCGGGGGTGAGGGCGCCCCACCCTGCGGCTTCGCTTATATTTTATCCTTTAAGGCTTCTTTCAGCTTATTCAAAGCATTTGCCCGATGAGAGATTGTATTCTTGACCTCTGCCGGCAGTTCGCCGAAGGTACAGCCGTATTTCTCGACATAGAACAGCGGGTCGTAGCCGAAGCCGCCTGCGCCGTGGTTCTCGCGGAGCAGTGTGCCCTCGCATTCACCGCGCACGGTGAGCGTTTCGCCGTCCGCGAGCACACACGCGATCGCGCACACGAAACGGCAGGCACGATTTTCCTTATCCTGCATATTTTTCAGTAAAAAGGCGTTTCGGTCCTCGTCCGTACCCTCGCAGTAGCGCGCGGAGTAGATACCGGGAGCACCGTCCAGCGCATCTACGCACAGGCCGCTGTCGTCCGCGAGAGCGGGCAGACCGGTGAACTCTGCGGCGGATTTTGCCTTGATGATGGCGTTTTCCTCAAAGGTTTTGCCGTTTTCCTCGGGTTCGGGGGCACCCTCCGGCAGCGGGATGATTTCAATGCCGAGGCTGCTCACGATAGCGGACAGCTCTGCCAGCTTTTTCTTGTTATGGGAAGCAAGTACAAACTGCATTACAGACTTTCCCCCATCACCTTGGCCTGCTTGCGGCACAGCGTCAGGCAGCCGCGCTTGCCGAGTCCGAGCAGCTTGCGCAGCTCGGTATCCGTAAACGGACGGCCCTCGCCGGTGCCCTGCACCTCGATGAACTCACCCTTGCTCGTCATAACCACGTTGCAGTCCACAATGGCGTGGCTGTCCTCGGCGTAGTTGAGGTCGAGCACGGCTTCATCCTCAAAAACGCCGACCGAAACGGCTGCAACCTGTGCGGTGAGCGGCATTTTCTCGATCACGCCATCGGCCAGCAGCTTTTTGCATGCAAGCCACAGTGCAACAAATCCGCCGGTGATGGACGCGCAGCGCGTGCCGCCGTCCGCCTGAATAACGTCGCAGTCAATCGTGATCTGGCGCTCACCGAGTGCTTCGCGGTCCACGACCGCACGCAGCGCACGGCCGATCAGACGCTGGATCTCGCTCGAGCGGCCGTCCAGCTTGAGCGACTTGATGTCGCGTTTTTTGCGGGTATTGGTCGCACGCGGGAGCATCGCATACTCGGCGGTTACCCAGCCGAGGCCCTTGCCCTCGAGGAACGGCGGTACCTTTTCCTCGACCGACGCGGTGCAGATGACCTTGGTGTTGCCCATCTCGACCAGCACCGAGCCTTCCGCGTACATCGTGTAATCAGTGGTAATCTTCACCGGACGCATTGCGCCCTTGGTTCTTCCGTCAGGTCTCTGCATTTTCGTCCTCCTCGGTCTGTTCCTCATCGTTTTCTGCGTTTTCATGAACCGGCGGCAGGATGGCCTCCAGGAATGCCGCACGGTCAAAGTCGATCAGATCGTCAATGCCCTCGCCAACGCCGACCAGCTTGACCGGAACACCCAGTCCTGCCGAAATGGCGATCACGATGCCGCCCTTTGCGGTGCCGTCCAGCTTGGTGAGAATAATGCCGGTCAGCTCGGCAGCCTTGTTGAACTCCTCAGCCTGATGAACCGCATTCTGACCGGTGGTCGCATCCAGCACGAGCAGCGTTTCGCGCGACGCATCCGGCAGCTCACGGGAGATAACGCGGTCGATCTTCGCCAGTTCGTTCATCAGGTTGGCCTTGTTGTGCAGACGGCCTGCCGTATCCACGATGATGATATCGCTGCCGCGTGCCTTGGCCGCCGAGATGGAGTCAAACACAACAGCCGCCGGGTCTGCGCCCTCGCCGTGGCGAACGATATCCGCACCGGCACGCTTTGCCCAGATTTCGAGCTGGTCCGCCGCAGCTGCGCGGAAGGTATCCGCCGCCGACAGCATAACCTTTTTACCCTCATTGACATAGTGGGCCGCCAGCTTGCCGATCGAGGTCGTCTTGCCGACACCGTTGACGCCGATTACCAGAATGACCGCCGGCTTGCCGTCCGTATTCAGCGGCTGATTGTCGAGCATGTTGTCGGTCAGCACCTCGCGGAGCAGGTCGCGCAGCTCGTCCGCCGTGGTGGTCTTGCGCAGCTTGGCGCGCTTTTCGACCTCAGCGACGATCTTCGCCGCCGTGGATGCACCGACGTCCGACAGGATGAGTGCTTCTTCCAGTTCCTCGAGCAGATCATCATCCACCTTGACAAATGCCGCGAACACGCTGTCCAGCGAGTGGTTCACCGCATCCGATGTTTTCTTTAAGCCCTGCTTAATTTTATCAAAAAATCCCATGCTTATCTCCTTATATTTATCTTGCAAATCAGGAATCAGTAATTATTTACCGTAGTAGTTGATACGCCAGTTCTCCCAGTCTGTGCGGTCAATCCGCTCACCCCAGAGAACATAGCCGCGCGCATGTCCCCAGTGCCGAAACTCGACCGGATGCCGTGCCGCATAGCCGTCTGTCGTAAGAGAGCCGTTCGGCAATCGTCTTTCCACATCCAGCCGGTACGGATATTTTTCGCTTCGCATATCCATTGCCGCAATTCTCCATTTTCCATTACTTAATGGTATTTTTGAGCCGTTTTTCCGCCTCAGCCAGATTGAGCATCAGCATTTTGGAGACGCCCTGCTCCTGCATGGTCACGCCGTAGAGCATATCTGCTTCTTCCATTGTACCACGTCTGTGGGTAATTACAATAAATTGTGTCGAATCTGTCAGGCGGCGAATGTATTTTGCAAACCGCTGCACGTTCACATCATCGAGCGCGGCTTCGATCTCATCAAGCACGCAAAACGGCGTAGGCCGCAGCTTAAGGATCGCAAAGTACAGCGCAATGGCAACAAACGCCTTTTCACCGCCTGAGAGCAGCGTAATCGTTTTAACCGCCTTACCCGGCGGAGACACGCGGATGTCGATACCGCAGTTCAGGATATCCGAAGTATCGGCAAGCTGCAGTTCGGCGTGTCCGCCGCCGAAGATCTCGCGGAAGGTATCACGGAAGTACACATTCAGCTTGGCGAACTCGGACGCGAAAATCTCCTTCATGCTGACGGTCAGCTGCTCGATGACCTTGCGCAGATCGGTCTGCGCGGTCTCGAGGTCGTCCTTCTGCTCCCGCAGGAAGCTGTACCGCTCCTGCACACGCTGAAATTCGTCCACCGCATCCAGATTGACGTTGCCGAGCGCCCGCATTTTCACGCGCAGCTCCTGCACGCGGCCGCGCGTTTCACCGAGTTTTTCAATCGGTCGGGCGATCTCTGCCGCCGGTGTGGGTGTTAATTCATAGCTTTCCCACATTTTATCCAGAATCTGTGTTTCCTCGGTTTTCAGCTGGGCCGCGCGGTTTTCCAGTCGGGCGGTCTCGCGTTCGAGTTCAAGGATTTCCTCGTTGCGGCTCTGTGCCGCCTTTTCCAGACGGACCCGTTCGCCCTCGGTCTGTTCGCGTCTGCCGGTCTGCCGTGCAAGCTGTTCGCTGAGCAGCCGGGCGGTGGTGTCGCGTCCGTGCTTGGCTGCACGGACTTGGGTAAGTTCATCGGTCAGGCGTGCGATTTCCGCCGCAAAGCCCGCGATCGTCTGCTCCGCACCGGACACGCCCGCGTCGAGGTCGGCCTTGAGCCGCTCAAGCTCCGCGAGCGCGCGTGCTTCGCTGTCCTGTGCCGTGCGCGTCTCCACGAGTGCGGTCTGCGCGGCTGTGATGCGCGAAGCCGTCTGCGTCAGCTGTTCTGCAGCGGCGTTCACTGCCGTACGGTACTCGGCGCAGACCTGCTCGGCAGCTGCAAGCGCCTGCTCTGCGGCAGACCGGCGCTCTGTGCAGGCGGCAAGTGTCTGTTCATACTTCTGCTGCGTTGCTGTGAAGTTAGTTTGTTCAGAAATCAGGCTGTCATACCGTTTCTGCAGGCTTTCCAGCAGGAATTTATGCTGTTTTACCGAAGCAGCAAGTCCGGCTCTCTCCTGCTCCGCGTGCCGGCGGTCGGTTTCGATGGCCTGCGCCTGCCCGGCAAGCGATTCCAGTTCCTGTCCTGCAGCCTGCTCGGTCTGTGCCAGCGTTTTTCGCTCCTGCTCGAGTGCGCGCACGCGCGCCTCGGCGGCGTGCAGGCGTTCCGCCCGCGCCAGTGCGCCGGTGCCGCGGGAGACCGAGCCGCCTGTCATGGCACCGCCTGCCTGCAGGATTTGTCCATCCAGCGTGACAATGCGAAACCGATGTCCGTACGCCTTGGCCAGTGCCAGCGCGGTGTCCATATTCTCCGAAATGACCGTGCGCGCCAGCAGATTGCACACAATATTCTTGTATTTTTCATTAAATCTGACGAGAGCATCCGCGGTGCCGAAGCAGCCGTTCTGCCGTTCCAGGCCGGTCTCCCGCAGGCTGTTTGCCCGAATGGTATCCAGCGGAAGGAAGGTCGCGCGGCCGCCGTCCGTGCGCTTGAGGTACGAAATGCACTGCTTGCCCACGCTCGTGCTGTCCACCACGATGGAGGACGCTGACGCACCGAGGGCAGTGTCGATTGCCGTCACGAACCGCTTTTCGGTCGTGATGAGCGCGGAAACCGGACCGTGCACGCCGTTCATCGCACCCTTTTCAGCCTGCCGCATGACGGCTTTCACCGACCGTGAGAAGCCCTCGTACTCATGCTGCATGTCGGTCAGCATTTTCACGCGGCTCTGCATTTCGCTCAGCGCGGACTGCGCTGCTCGCAGGTCGTTCTGCGCCTGCTCGGCCTTTCGGCGGCAGGTCTCCGCCTGAACGGCGGCCGTCTGCGCCTGCTTTGCCGTTTCGGCAAGCGTTTGCTCGCACGCGGTCAGTTCCCGCTCGAGATTGTCCTGTGCCTGCTTTTCGGTATCCAGCTGCTGTGCCGCTGCTGCGATTTCGGAATCCAGCGTCATTTTGCGGTCGTTCATGCCCGTCAGACCGCTCTCGGCGGCTGTTCGGTCGAGTTCGAGCGCGTGCAGCGTGCGCTCCTGCCTGCGCTGCGCCTGCTCGGCCTGCCGAAGTGCCTGCTCGGCCTGTGTGCGCTGCTGCTCCTGCTCGGCAGACTGTTTTCGGAGTGCATCCAGTTCAGCCGACTGTGCCTTCTCCTGCTCATTCAGCGCAGAAATACGCTCGCGCCGGTCGGCAAGCTGCGCATCCATGCTCTGCACCTGCTCGGCGCGGTGTGCGCTCTCCTGCCGTGTGCGCTCGATATTCTCCTCGCAGTTGCGGATGTTCGCCTGAATAACCGCCTCACGGCTGATCTGCTCGGCGGCAAACTGCTCGGCTTCGCGCAGCTCGTTCCGCAGACGTTCGGTTTCCCTGTCAATCTCACGCAGTGACTCGGCTAGCTGCTCGGACTGCGCATACAGCGTTCCCTGCTGCTGTTTTGCATCCGCAAGCTGCTTTTCGCAGGTTGTCCGGTCTTTATTCAGCTTGGCAGTGTCATTCTTGAGCTGCTCGAGCGACAGCAGCCACAGCGAGACCTCAAGCACGCGCAGCTCATCCCGCAGATGCAGAAACCTTTTCGCCTTGCCAGCCTGCTGCTCGAGCGGCTCGAGCCGGTTTTCCAGTTCGCCGTACAGGTCGCGGATACGCACCAGATTTTCCTCGGTGGCTGACAGCCTGCGCTCGGCTTCCTCCTTACGGTAGCGGAACTTGGTGATGCCTGCGGCTTCCTCAAAGATTTCGCGCCGGTCCTCGCTCTTAAAGGACAGAATCTCGTCAATGCGGCCCTGTCCGATGTTGGAATAGCCCTCGCGGCCAAGGCCGGTGTCCATGAACAGCTCGTTGATGTCCTTGAGGCGGCAGTGCTTTTTGTTGAGGAAATACTCGCTCTCGCCCGAGCGGTAGTACCGACGCGTGACCATAATTTCGGTAAATTCCGAGCGGAACACATGCGCCGAATTGTCCAGAATGAGCGAAACCTCGGCAAAGCCGACCGGACCGCGCTTGGCCGTGCCGCCGAAGATCACGTCCTCCATCTTCGCGCCGCGCAGAGACCGCGAGGACTGCTCCCCCAGAACCCACCGGATGGCATCCGAAATATTCGATTTTCCCGAGCCGTTCGGACCGACGATCGCCGTAATGCCGCCGAGAAATTTGATCTCGGTGCGATCCGGGAACGACTTGAAGCCCTGTAAAATCAGGCTTTTGAGAACCATATGCCACCTCTTTATTATAGATAGTTTTATTTTACCACTGCGGCAGTATCTTTTCAACGACTAACTGCGTCACGCAGAAAAAAGAGGTCGATTTCTCGACCTCTTTGCCGTTTATCTCTATTGCGGTTTGACGATAAGCGTCAGCATCCCATATTTTCCAAGGCCTTCTTCGCCGCCATCTGCTCGGCTTCCTTTTTGCTCTTGCCGATGCCCTCGGCAAACACATTGGAGTTGAGCAGCAGCTCCATCTTGAACCGCTTGTCATGGTCCGGTCCGGACTGGCCTGCCAGACGGTATTCCAGCGTTTCCTGCTTGTTCTTCTGCACGATCTCCTGCAGCATGGTCTTGTAGTCCTTGAACGCGCCGCCTGCCAGCGCAACCTCGACCTTGTGCGGGATGAAGCGCAGCACGAATGCACGGGCAGGCTCGATGCCGCCGTCCATAAAGATAGCGCCGAGCAAAGCCTCTGTTGCGTCAGCGAGAATGGACGCACGCTTGCGTCCGCCGCCCATCTCCTCGCCGTGACCCAGACGGATGGCTTCCGGGATACCGATCTCATGCGCGATCTCGTCCAGTGCGCCCTCGCAGACAACTGCCGCGCGCAGCTTGGTCAGGTCGCCCTCGGGCAGGTCGGGATAGTGCGTGAACAGGTAGCCCGCCGTGACAAAGCCCAGCACCGAGTCGCCCAGAAACTCCAGGCGCTCGTTGCACTGCAAATGCGTGCCGTGGTGCTCATTCGCGTAGGACGAATGCGTCATCGCCAGCCGGAGCAGGCTTTCATCCTTGAATTTATAGTCAATTTTCAGCATTTTTGTTCCTTCTTCCTGTGGATCACTCGGAAACCGTCATGTACTGAATGTTTTCCTTTACTGCATCGATCATGCCGGATTTGGTGTACGCAATGGCCTGACGGACGGCGTTCATCACCGCGATCTCGTTGGACGAGCCGTGCGCCTTGATGACCGGCTTTGCGATGCCGAGGAACGGTGCGCCGCCGATCTTGTCCTGATTGAACACCTCGCGGAAGTCGTCCATGCCTTTCTTGCACAGCAGGTAGCCGAGCTTGGTGCCGACAGACGCCATAAACACGCCCTTGATCTCCTTCGACATGAACTTCGCCACGCCCTCGATGGTCTTGAGCTGCACATTGCCGGTAAAGCCGTCGCAGACAGCAACATCACACGCACCGAGCGGCACCATGCTGCCCTCTACGTTGCCGACAAAATTCAGACGGCCCTCGTCGCCCGCCTTTTTCAGCAGCGCGTAAGCCTCCTTGCGGAGCGGATCACCCTTGGTATCCTCCGTGCCGTTGTTGACAAGGCCGACACGCGGCTTGACGACACCGTTTATCTTCTCCGCATACAGCGAAGCGAGGAACGCGAACTGGAGCAGCATTTCGGCGGTGCATTCGGTGTTTGCACCCGCATCGCACAGCATGACCTGACCGTTCGCGCACGGCATAACCGGTGCCAGTGCACCGCGTCGGATGCCCTTGATGCGGCCGCCGTACAGCGTTGCGCCGGTGAGCAGTGCGCCGGTGTTGCCCGCGGAAACCAGCGCGTCGCCCTCCCCTGCCTTGAGCAGCTTGAACGCTACCGCCATGGACGAATCCGGCTTGTGGCGGAGTACCGTTGCGGGATCGTCGTGCATATCGACCAGATCGTTTGCGGGCATGATGGTAATGCCCTTGACATCGGAAAGTCCCTTCTCCTTGAGGACATTCGCTACGACCTCCGGCTTGCCGACCAGCAGCACTTCCTCGCCGTATTCCTTCGCAGCCAGCGCACCGCCCCATACAGCGGATTCGGGCGCGTTATCGCCGCCCATCGCATCAACGATGATCCTCATATTAAAGCTCTCCCTTCAGTTTTTCGATCTGCTCGAGCGCCCGCTCGGGAGATTTTGGTGTTCTTCTCCCGCTTGCCCTTGATTTTATAGCCGAGCGGCTCGATAATGCCGAAGTTTACGTTCATCGGCTGGAATTTCGCGACCGTATGATCGGAAATATAGGTTGCCAGTGCGCCGGTGGCGGTAAGGCGGTCGAGTATCGGCATCGGTTTTCCGAGCACGTCCTTGGCCGTTGCCACGCCTGCCACCCAGCCGGAGGCGGTGGACTCCACATAGCCTTCTACGCCGGTCATCTGGCCCGCAAAACGGATGCGCGGGTCGGATTTGAGCGCGTAAGTCGCGTCCAGCAGGCGCGGAGAATCCAGGAACGTGTTACGGTGCATGACACCGTAGCGCACGAACTCGGCGTTTTTCAGCGCCGGGATCATGGAGAACACGCGCTTCTGCTCACCGAACTTGAGGTGAGTCTGGCAGCCGACCAGATTGTACAGCGTGCCGTTCGCGTTGTCGCGGCGCAGCTGGAGCACGGCATACGGGTCCTTGCCGGTTTTCGGGTCCGGCAGACCGATGGGCTTAAGAATGCCGAACCGCAGCGTGTCAAAGCCGCGGCGCGCGTTGACCTCGATGGGCATGCAGCCCTCGAACACCTTGGAGTCCTCGAAGCCGTGCACCGGCGCTTCCTCGGCGGTGGTCAGTGCGTTCCAGAACGCCTCGTACTCCTCGCGGGAGAACGGGCAGTTGATGTAATCCGCCGTGCCCTTGCCGTAGCGGGAAGCCTCGTAGGCAGAATCCATATCGATGCTCTCAGCCGTGACAATCGGCGCGGCGGCATCGTAAAAGTGCAGGAAATCGCCGCCGACCTTGGCGTGGATGGCGTCAAACAGCGTATCCGAGGTCAGCGGGCCTGAGGCGATAACGACTCTGCCCTCCGGAATCTCAGTCACTTCACCGTAGACCACCTCGATATTCGGGTGGTTCTTGATCTTCTCGGTGACGGCTGCCGCGAAGGCTTCGCGGTCAACCGCCAGTGCGCCGCCTGCCTCAACGCGGTGTGCATCCGCACACGAGAGGATAAGGCTGTCCAGACGGCGCAGCTCCTCCTTCAGCAGACCGGCGGCGTTCGCCAGCTCATCCGAGCGCAGCGAGTTGGAGCACACCAGCTCGGCAAAGTCGTCCGAGTGGTGCGCAGGCGTGTGCTGCACCGGCTTCATCTCACACAGGCGCACGGAGATACCGCGCTGTGCCAGCTGCCATGCAGCCTCACAGCCGGCCAGTCCTGCGCCGACTACTGTTACCATTTCACTCATTCGGCGCTCTCCTTTGCCGTGGTCTTTTTCTTAGCGGCAGGCTTTTTCGCTGCTGCTTTCTTCTCAGCGGCTTTTTTCGCCTTTTCGGCCGCCTTTTCTGCTTCATACTTTGCCAGAGCCTTGGCGTACTGCTCCTGCTGCTTGGCAGTCAGCTCCTGTACGGCCTCGTCCTTCAGCTTTTTGAATTTATTGGTGGTCTTGGTCATCCACGGCAGGGTTTTCTTCGCGGTGGATTTCTTGACAGCCGCCTTTTTCGTTGCCTTCTTGACCTTTTCCTCGGTCTCGCCGTTCTTCTCGGCGGCTTCCTTTGCGGCAGCACGTTCCGCAGCCTTGGCGGCACGCGCTTCACGCATCTTGCGGCGCTTTTCGGTTTCCTCAGGCGGCAGGCCCTCCTTGACCAGCTCCTTGTAGCCGCAGCCCTCACGCAGGCAAACGTCCGTGACCTCCTTGGAATCGCGGTCGGTGTGGCGGAACAGCGAGGAATCGCAGTTCGGACACTTGGTCTTGAGCGGCTTGTCCCACGTCATGAACTGGCAGGTCGGATAGGTGTCGCACGAGTAGTACACATAGCCGCGTGCAGACTTTTTCTTCACGACCTTTGCGCCGCAGACCGGGCACGCAGCGCCGGTGTCCTCGGTGATGGGCTTGGTGTTGGTGCACTCCGGGAAACCCGGGCACGCAAGGAATTTACCGAACCGGCCGGACTTGATGACCATGTTGCGTCCGCATTTCTCGCAGATAACGTCGGTCACCTCGTCCTGAATCTTGATGCGCTTGCCCTCCAGATCAATCTCTGCCTGCTTGAGCGCGGCTTCAAAGCCGTCATAGAAGTTGTGCAGCAGCTGGATATAGTTCAGCTTGCCCGCTTCGACCTCGTCCAGCTCGTGCTCCATGTTGGCGGTGAACTCGTAATCAGCAACCGACTTGAACTCGTCAACCAGCAGGCCGGTAACGCCTTCGCCGAGCGGCGTCGGACGGAGCGCCTTGTTCTCCTTGGTGACGTAATCGCGGTCGATGATGGTCGAGATAGTCGGCGCATAGGTGGACGGACGGCCGATGCCGCGTTCCTCCATCGCACGGATGAGCGATGCCTCGGTGTAGCGAGCCGGCGGCTGCGTAAAGTGCTGGGACGGCTCGATTTTCTCGGCAGTCAGCTTGTCGCCCTGATCGAAGCGCGGCAGCGGCTTTCCTGCGGAATCCTGCTTTTTCTCGTCGTCCGTGCCTTCCTCGTAAACCGCAGTAAAACCCGGGAACGCGACCGTATGACCGGATGCGCGGAACACCTGACCCTCGCAGACGATATCGGCGGAAACCGTATCGAGAATGGCGTCTGCCATCTGGCAGGCCACAAAGCGCGACCAGATCAGGCGGTACAGCTTGAACTGATCGGGCGTCAGGTACTTGCGGATTTCTTCAGGCAGCAGCTGCACGTTGGACGGACGAATGGCTTCGTGCGCGTCCTGCGCGTTGCCCTTGGTCTTGAACACACGCGGCTTGCCCGGATAATATTCCTCGCCGTAGCGGCCGCGAATGAAGCCCGCAGCGGCAGCGGTGGCCTCGTCCGCCAGACGGAGCGAGTCGGTACGCATATAGGTGATAAGGCCGGTCAGACCGTATTCACCGAGTTCAATACCTTCGTACAGCTCCTGCGCGATGCTCATCGTGCGGCGCGGCGTCATATTCAGCTTGCGGCTGGCTTCCTGCTGCAGCGTCGAGGTGATGAACGGAGGTGCGGCGGTGCGCTTTTTCTTGCCGCGCTTGATATTGCCGACGGTGAACGGCTTGCCGGTAACGGCGTTCACGACTGCCATCGCCTGCTCTTCGTTTTTCAGCTCGGCCTTGCCGTTCGCGTCGCCGTAGTAGCGCGCTGAAAACTTGCCGCCGTCCGCCGTTTGCAGCAGCGCCTCGATGGACCAGTATTCCTCCGGCACAAATGCGCGGATCTCGTTCTCGCGGTCCACGACCAGACGGGTTGCAACGCTCTGCACACGGCCTGCGGACAGACCGCGCTTGACCTTGCGCCACAGGAACGGCGACAGCTGATAGCCAACGATTCGGTCGAGAATACGGCGTGCCTGCTGTGCATTTACCAGATCGATATCAATATCGCGCGGGTTCTCGATACCCGAGCGGACCGCCTGCTTGGTGATCTCGTTAAAGGTCACGCGACGGGAATTCTTGTCCTTGAGCTTGAACAGCTCCTTGATGTGCCACGAAATCGCTTCTCCCTCGCGGTCAGGGTCAGTTGCGAGATAGACGAAATCGCTCTTGCGGATTTCGCTGCGGATTTCCTTGATGATTTTATCTTTACCCTCGATCGGCACATATTCCGGCTGGAAATCGTGCTCGATATCGATGCTCATTTTCTTTTTCGGCAGATCGCGCAGATGTCCCATCGAAGCCTTGACGACATAGTCCGAACCGAGATATTTTCCGATCGTCTTTGCCTTGGCCGGGGACTCCACGATGACTAACTTAGACATAAAAACCTCCAGAAACTTACTTCGATTGCAACCACGCTTGCAATCGAAAGGCCATACCGAACTCTGTTCGGATATGGCCAAGGCTGCGAAAAGTTCCTCCTTCGTCGAAACTTTTCTCCGCACTTGTATAAAAAGGGTGATACATGCTCCCCCTTTTTATGAATTTCCTGCGGAAATTCTATTGAATACACGCCTTACGGCGTGATTGCTGCGTGTTTTCTTTTTTCTCTCACTTTTACCATGTGCCGAGGATGAGTCTGCCCTTTTCACGGCGCAAAATCCCATCCATTTCCAGCATGGTGACAAGGCTCATCACCCGCGGTGCGGGCAGACCGCAGCGGTCGATCAGCTCCTCAGGCGTGCTCACACCGTCCCGCACGAGCGTGACGATGTGCGTTTCGTCCTGATTTAAGCCCTCCGGCAGCGGTTTTTCCGCCGGTGCGGACGCTTGTGGCTCTGTTTTCGCCTTTTTCGACGGCGGCGCGGCGCTGTTCGGCCTGCGCTTCGCGGCGGCGGATGTCCTCCCATGCGCTCTTTGCGGCAGGCTTCGGGTAATCGCCGGTCTGACGCCGAAACGCCTGCTGTACCGCCTGCTCGGGCATCATGCCGCTGTACTCACGCACGAGCACGGTCGGACTGGTCAGCAGCGCAGCCTCGCCCTTGGCGATCAGCTCGTTGCACGACTGCGACTGCGGCGCATCGATCGGACCGGGAACGGCGTACACATCGCGGCCCTGATCAAGCGCGTGACGCGCGGTAATGAGCGCACCCGAACGCCAGTCGCTCGCCTCCACGATGACGGACGCGACCGACAGACCGCTGATGATACGGTTGCGTTGATGATAATTGCGTCCGTGCGGCTCGGTGCCGGGCGGATATTCGCTGATGATGGCACCCATGAGCAGGATATCGCCCATCAGGCTGCGGTGCTGCGGCGGATAGCACACATCAGGTCCGCCCGCCAGCACGGCAACGGTCAGACCGCCCGCCTTCAGCGCACCGCGGTGTGCCGCGCCGTCATTGCCGAGCGCCATGCCGCTGACGGTTATCATGCCCGCTCGGGCAAGCGTTGTGCCGATCTGATCGGCGACTTTCAGACCATACGGCGTCGCCTTGCGCGTGCCGACGACGGCTACGGCGGGAACACTGTCGAAATCCGGCCAGCGTCCGCGCACATACAGCACGGTCGGCGGATCCGGGATCGCCCGCAAGCGGTCCGGGTAAGCGCTGTCACCGATGGTAATGATCTGGATATTCTTTTCCGTGCAGGACCGGATGACCTGCTCTGCTTCGGACGTATCCTTGTCGCACAGCAGATCGACATGGGTCTTGCGCAGCTCACACGGCGCAGCTGTCAGTGCCTGCCGGTCGGCGGCGAACACCGCCTCCGGAGAGCCGAAGGCATCGAGTACCTCGGCGGCTGTGCGCGAGCCGAGTCCGCGCTTGAGCGAAAGCCAAACATAGCTGAGTCTTGACGGCATAGTGCCCGCCTCCTCATTTTGTCATTTCGTAGATCACGATGGCCGCGGCAACGCCCGCATTGAGCGATTCGGCACGGCCCTTCATGGGAATGATCACGCGCCTGTCGGACAGACGGAGCGCCTGCTCGGTCACGCCCTTTCCCTCACTGCCGATGATAGCGGCGGCTTTGGAAAGCGAAACCGAGGAAAGCGGCACGCTGTCCTCATGCAGCGCGGTGGCGTACAGCGGCAGACCGTTTTTGTGCAGCCGTTCGGCAGCCTCCGCAAGCGGGAGCGTCACGCACGGCAGACGGAACACCGCGCCCATCGTCGAGCGCACGACCTTGGGTGAAAACGGATCGGCGCAGCCCTCGCACAACACAACGGCGCCGAGCGCGAACGCTTCGGCGGTGCGTAAGATCGTGCCAAGGTTGCCCGGGTCCTGTAAGCCGTCCAGCAGGAGCACCTGCCCGGCTCCGTCCAGCGCGTCCGCCGTCCACTGCGGCTGCTCGCAGGAAAAGATGACGTTCTGCGGCGTTTCCACCTCACTTGCGAGTTTGAACAGCGCATCCGGTGCAGAATAGAGCGATGCTCCCTGCTCTTCCGCCTTTTTGACGAGTGGACTGTCCCAGCTGTCTCTCACAAGCACGGTTTTCAGCTTCGCGCCCGAACGCAGTGCTTCTCCCAGCATTTTTTCGCCCTCGCACAGCATTTCCCCCGTGCTCCGGCGGTATTTTCGTTCCCGTCCCAGCCGCGCAAGATGCTTGAGCGCGGCATTCTGACGGCTCTGTATCTCAATCAATGCAGTTCCACCACCCTGCTCACAAATTTATTTTCGCCCATGATAAACAGAAGATCATCCGGCTCGATGGCCCTATCCGGCTTAGGACTTGCATCCAGTGCACCCTGTTCACCATGACGGACGGCGAGCACATTCACTTTATGCTTCTGCCGCACGTCAAGCTGCACCAGCGATTTGCCGACCCAGCTTTTCGGCGCGTGTATCTCCAGAATGCTGTATTCGTCCGACACGCCGATAAAATCCACCACGTTGGCATGTGCCAGGCGCTGTGCCAGCTTGCAGCCCATTTCGCTCTCCGGCAGGACAACACGGTCCGCACCGACGCGCTCGAGCACCTTGGCATGCACAGTGCTTCTCGCTTTGGCAATGATGTATTGCGCGCCCAGATCCTTGAGCATGACTGTGATGAGGATGCTCGCCTCCATATCCGTACCTACCGCAACGATACAGCAGTCGAAGTTGCGCACGCCGATGGCCCCCAGCACGGCTTCGTCCTGCGCGTCGCCCTGCATGACCTGCGTCACATCCTCCGCGATGCGCTGCACGCTCTCGACGTTCTCGTCGATGGCAAGAACCTCCTGACCAAGCTCGGTCAGCTCCTGCGCAACGGCGGTACCGAATCGGCCCATGCCGATCACCAGAAAGGATTTCATATCTGTCTCTCCTTTGGATAACTGCTTAATCTACTTCACCATAAAGGCATCATCACGCAAAATGCCGAAAATGTAATTGCGGAATGCTGCCTCAACCAATAAACACATCTGCGTCCGGGTATTTGAGCCTTGGCGGCTCTCTGCGGCGCATGAAAACGGCAACGCCGAGCGTCAGCACACCGACACGGCCCATATACATCATCACGATCAGAATGACGCGCGAAGCCGCCGACAACGTCGGTGTCAGACCCATGGACACACCGACCGTGCCGAACGCGGAGACCGCTTCAAACAGGCACTGGTGAAACGGTGCGTCCTCGATTCCGGCGATCGCACAGGCGCCGACCAGACAGAGCACGCCGCCTGCCATGAGCAGGGTTACGGCGTTCATGATGCTGCGCGGCGCAATCGTCCGGCCGAACGCCGAAACCGTTGTGCGCCCGCAGAAGGCGCTGATGGCCGTGAGCACAAGCACGGCCGCCGTCACGGTCTTGATGCCGCCTGCTGTTGAGCCGGGCGATCCGCCGATGAACATGAGCAGGCACGACACCGCCTGACTCGGGCCGGTAAGCGCGCCGAGGTCGATGGTGTTGAAGCCTGCCGTGCGCAGGGTCACGGACTCAAACGCCGCCGCAAGCAGCTTGTGCGGAGTATCAAACACACCGAGCGTTGCCGGATTGCTCCACTCGAACAGCAGCGTCCAGCCAAAGCCGAACAGCAGCAGACCTGCCGTGGCCGTCAGCACGATTTTCGTGTGCAGGCGCAGACGGCAGAAACGGTGCTTGTCCCACACATCGCTCCACACGAAAAAGCCGAGACCGCCGAGCACAATGAGCGCCATCAGCGTAATGTTCACGAGCGGATCCTCCGCCCAGCCGATGAGCGACTGAAACGGATCGTCCGGTGTGCCCATCAGGTCAAAGCCTGCGTTGCAGAATGCCGAAACCGCGTGGAACACGCCCATTGTGATTCCCTTCGGGAAACCGTAATGCGGCACGAACCGGCAGGACAGCAGAACCGCTCCCGTCCCTTCGATGATGAACGTGCCGAACAGCACGCGCCGTGTCAGACGGACAATGCCGCCGCCGTCCGACAGATTAAGCCCCGCGCTCATCACCATGCGCTCGTGCAGCGTGATCGTTCGCCGCAGGACAAACGACGCAATAGCCGCGACGGACATAAAGCCGAGTCCGCCGATCTGAATCAGCAGCAGGATGACGCACTTGCCGAATACCGACCAGTGCACCGCCGTGCTGACCGTGACGAGTCCGGTAACACAGCTCGCCGAGGCTGCTGTAAACAGCGCGTCGAGAAACGGCGTTATCTGTCCGTCTGCCGCCGAAACCGGCAGCATCAGTACCAGCGCACCCACCAGAATCGTCAGCGCAAAGCCGACGGCAAGCACCGTCGGCGCCCGCAGTCCCAGATGCCGCTTATGCACCATAAAAATCTGCGTCTGCACGATAAATCCCCTCCTTTAACGATGCTGCAGTATGATATACCGACAAGCAGGAACGGACCGCGGGCCGTTCCAAAGTCGTCCGAAAGTTCCAATACAGAAACTTTCTCCCTCCAGAAATGAAAAAAGTCAGCGCTGTCCTTGCGCGGTTTCTCGGCCGCGCTGCGCGGTACACGCCCCGACTTTTTTGCATTTGCAAAGCAAATGCTATTTTACACGCGCTGCTGCGCGAATTGGCTGAAGCTGCATGAATATTGACCTTTTCGACAAACCGAGCCTGACCATACCGTTCAGGCTTTGAACAGGCATGCATTATATAATAGTATATCATCGAATTTTTGTCTGTCCAATATAATCTTATACCCGAAATTTTTCGAGAAGTCAAGCGATTTGCGGAATTTTTCCACGCAAGAATAAGCAAGGGCTCTCTGATTTTCAACAGATCAGAGAGCCCGGAGGGGGTCTGCCGCCGGCAAATACTCCAACAATCCGGCAGACAGAAGTTTATTCCGCAGTTCAAACACATCTACATATTTCCCATTTTACGGTAATACGGTAAGAGGAAAACCGCATCGAACTGAAAAATAACACAGATAACAAATGGTACGTTTTTGCGTACTTATCCAGTATAACACCATATCCTGCACAGTCCATAGGCATTTTTTGCCCCAAGCCTGCTATTCCTTACTGCAAATGAGCCTTCCGGCACAGGTGGCTGCCGGAAGGCTCAGGAGAAAGATTAAGATGCTACCAGATTCGGGAGGAAATATACAACCTGCGGGAATACCGTTACCAGAATTACCACTGCGATGATAATCAGGATGAACGGGATAACGCCGCGGTAGATTTCCTGTATTTTGACCGACGGCGGCACAATGCCCTTGATGTAGAACAGTGCGAAGCCGAACGGCGGCGTCATGAAGCAGGTCTGCAGCATAACAGCCGTAACTGCGACGATCCACAGACGGTCAAAGCCGAACATATCCATAATCGGCAGGAAGATCGGGAATACGATCATAACGATGCCCAGCCAGTCGATGAACATGCCCAGAAGGAACATGATGACCATCATGATGGCGAACGCGCCCCACTTGCCGATGCCAACGCTCGAAATCCAGGTTGCAATCAGCTGGTCGCCGTCGAGCGACATGAACACGCCGGTAAAGGCAGCTGCGCCGAAGAGGATGATGAACACCATGGCGGTGGTTTTGGCGGTGTCGATCAGAGACTCATAGAGCATCTTCCAGCTGAACTGCTTGTAGAAGATCGCCAGGATCAGGGAGAACAGGGCGCCTACGCCTGCCGCCTCGGTCGGAGTCGCCCAGCCGGTGAAGATGGAACCGAGCACGCCGACGATCAGGATGACCGGCGGGATCAGGTTGATGAGCGAACCGGTGATGCGCTCACTCAGCGGCATGGCAGCCAACTCTTCGGTGGTCATCGCCGGACCGTAATCCGGGTGGATATGGCAGATGACGAACACATAGATCATGTAGAACAGCGACAGGACAAGACCCGGAACGATGGCGGCGAAGAAGATCTTGCCGACCGATACATTCGCATAGGAGCCCATGGAGACCAGCATGATGGAGGGCGGGATCAGAATGCCCAGGGAGCCGCCGGCGCACACCATGCCGCACGCGAGACGGCTTATAGCCGCACTTCAGCAGCACCGGTACGGACAGCATGCCCATGGTGACAACGGAGGCGCCCACGATGCCGGTGGTGGCGGCGAATACAGTGGAAACCAGGATCACGGCCAGACCCAGTCCGCCCTTCAGGGGCCCCAGCAGGTAACGGATAGAGAGGAACAGCCCATCCGCAACCTTGGAATGTGTCAAAAAGTTGGCCATCAGCACGAACATGGGGATGGCCACCATGGAGTAGCTTTGCATCTGGTCGTAGATCTTTGTCATGGCGATGGTGATGCCCGGGCCGCCCCAGGCGAGATAGCCGATAATAACACCGGCGCCGCCGAGGACGAACGCAAGCTCCTGACCGGTCGCAAGACCGATGATCATGGTAAGGAACAGTACGCCAAGCAGGATCGCGCTGAGCTGTGTTGCGCTCACGCCGGACTGCGTGACAAGATTGGTCAGCATTTCCATCATGCAGCGTCGCCTCCCTTCGTATCATCCGTGCCGGAAACGGCTTCACCGATGCCGCGCACGCACTTGAGCATCTCGGAAATGCCCTGCAGTGCGAGCAGCGTCATGCCAACGAACAGCGCCAGCTTGACCGGCCATGCCGGCGGCGCCCATACCGAGTAGCCGCGCTCACCCGTGGTATACGAGCGAAGGAAAAATCCGAAGCTCTCGGGCACGAGCACGAATACGAACGGAACAAAGAACACCAGATAGGTAATCAGGTGCAGAATGTTCTGCGCAAGCGGTTTAAGCCGTGCATACAGCACATCAACCGCAACAAAGGCCTTCTTCTGGAAGCCGTAGGCGCAGACCATGATAATGTAGCAGCCGAAGGTCATGCAGATGACGTCCATCGTCCAGATCTGCGGACTGTGGAACAAACGGCGCAGCACGACTTCGGTAACAATGACCGCGAGAATGCCAAGAACGGCGAAGGAAGCAATCCTGCCGATCCAGTCATTGACGAGGTCGATCACATCGCAGATGCGTTTGATCACTTTCATATATTACACCTCATCTTCTGAGGCTCCGTGCTCTCAAAAGAGAGCACGGAACACTCTGTCGGTCACTTTTCGGATTCATCGTAGTTGAAGCCCCAGCCGTAGTCACCGAGCATTGCGCGGTAGGTATCGGCATGTTCACGGTAATCCTGCATAGAGCTTTGTATACCATGTTGAAGTTTTCATTCTTCGCAGCTTCTTCTTCGTAAACCTGACGGCAGGTCTCACGGATGGTATTCCAGTCGTCCTGGTTCATCTTGGTGACGACGCAGCCGTCCTCCTCGAGCATCTTCTTGGTGGAATCGAAATCCATCCACAGGTAGCGGGACAGCTGCTCGGAGGTGCAGATCTCAGCCGCCATCTGGATGGCGTTCTGGTACTCCTCGGGGAGCTTATTCCATGCATCCTTGTTGATCATAACGCCGTTGACGCCGCCGGACTGATACCATGCAGGCGAGCACCAGTACTTGGCAACCTCCTGCAATTTCAGCGAATCATCCGAGCACGGCGTGGAGAACTCGCCGCCGTCGATCACGCCGCGCTGCAGGGACTCATACAGCTCGGAGGCGGCCACGGTGGTGATGTTGATACCCAGCTTCTGCGCTGCCTTGCCGGCCATGACGCCGCCCAGGCGGATCTTCATGCTCTGCATGTCCTTGATAGGAAGTGATCGGCTTGGTCGAACGGATACCGGACTCTGCGTGGTTGATCATACTCGGGAAATACGTCATGTTGTACTTGCCGTACATATCCTGATAGCACTTCAGGCCGCCGCCCTGGGTGATCCAGATGTAGTAGTCCATGCCGGTGAAGTTATCCATTGTAGTGGAGAGCAGCTCAAAAGCGGTATCCTTGCCGCTCCAGTAGCCGCCCCAGTCACCGCCGCACTGGATGGTGCCGTTCTGGACGTAATCAAACAGCTGATTTGCCGCACAAAGCGAGCCCTCCGGATAGTTGGTGATGGTAAAGCGTCCGTCGGTCAGCTGGCTGACCAGCTCGGAGAAGCGCTCGTCACAGGTGAAGTGAATGTTGCCGTCACCCCAGGTGGAACCCATCTTCCAGGTGATGACCGGCAGATCGCTGCTGCCGCCTGCAACTGCATTGGCGTTTGCCGCATCCATCATGCCGCTGTCCGCGGCATTGCCGCAGCCGGACAAACCAAGGGGTTGCCGCACCGACTGCACCGCAAAGCAGACCTGCCATCAATCTTTTGATTTTCATCTTTTTAGCCTCCTTGTTCGTTTTCCTCTATCGAAAACGCCGTTTTGCGGGCGTTTGCGAACAAACTGGTCTGCACAAGAAGGGGATTCTCGCTAATCGCTGTCGGCCAGTGCCTGTACGGCCTGCACGACCTCCTTCTGCGCATCGGAAAGGTGTTCGTAAATCGGCTGCACCGCTGCACGGAACTTTTCGGCCTGCTCCTCATCGAGCAGCGCCATGTAACAGCCGCTGCGGGATGCATGCAGCATTGCTCGAACCTCTGCGCTCTGCCAGTGGTCGCGCTGCCACGAAGCCGCCTCAGCGGCGCATCGCTCAATGATGGTCTGCTCCTCCTGTGAGAACGTTTCCCACGTTTCCGAGGACGCGACCAGCACATCCGCGTTGTAGGAATGTCGGTCATACGTCCAGTACGGTGCAAGCTGATAGTAGCCGCTGTCCACATAGGTAGGCAGCGTGCTCTCGGCGCCGTCAATCCGGTCAGTGCGGAGCGCGAGCGCGATCTCATCCGGCGGCAGCGTCACCACCTCGGCGCCCCACATCGGAATGACCTGCTTCATCTGCGAGGAATCCTCGGTGCCGAGCCGCAGGTCCTTCATGTCATCGAGTGAGGTGATCGCCTTTCCTGTCGTGAAAAAGCACCGGTAACCGGCATAAAAATAGCTTAAACCGGTAAGGCCCCTTGTCCTTGAGCGAGGCCATTACCTGCTGACCGACTGCGCCGTCCAGCACCCGGAACAGGTGCTTGTCCGAGGTGTACTCGTACGGCAGCTGCAGCGCCGCAAGCTGCGGTGCATACGCTGCGGCAGACGGATGACGGTGCGGTACAATCTGATGCCGTGCAGCGAAAAAAGCGTGAGAAGTAGAACGAACTCATGCCCATCGCCTCTGCCGCCTGATCAAGCGACACATCCTGCATGTAATGATGCTCGAGCCACACGGAAAACTGGGTGCAAAACGTATTTCCCGGCTTGTCCCCGCGCACCGCCGGTCGGCTTTCCGGCAGAAGATTCAGCTTGCGCAGGCAGGCGGTAATCTGTGCGCTGTCAAACGGCTTGACCAGATAATCCGTTCCACCGGCCCGCATGGCGCCTACGGCGTAATCGAAGCGGTCGAAGGCAGTCAGGAATACAATGTGTGTTTCCGGCATGGCTTTGTGGATGATGGCTGCCGCATCAAGGCCGTTCATCACCGGCATTTCAATATCCATCAGCACCAGCTGCGGCTGAATTTGACGGGCGCGTTCAACCGCCTCCCGTCCGTTTGCAACTCCCTCGATGAGTGCATCCGCGCCAAGCAAATCGCGCATCTGTCCGCTCAGATTCTGCAGACTCAGCGGTTCGTCCTCCGCGATCAGTACCTTTAACATATATGCTCTTCCCCTTTCATGGGCAGTATGATGCGGGCTGTCGTGCCCAATCCGGGACAGCTGACAATGCGGAAGCTGCCGCCGGACAGCGAATGCGTCCCGCGATATTCTGCAGGCCGATGGACCGGTGTCCCTCGGCGGTGTTCTGTTTCATTTTGCTGCGCGAGAAGCCGCCGCCGTTGTCTGTAATCTGGATGCGGCAGCCATTCGGTGTGCTCTCAGTGACAATGCGGATGCGGCCGCCCGCACTGCGGCTGCGCATGCCGTGTACGATAGAGTTTTCCACAATCGGCTGCAGTGTGAATTTCGGCAGTTCACAGGCCGCACAGCGGCTGTCGCAGTTCATCTCGAACGAAATACGTTCACCGAACCGCAGCTCCTGCAGGGAAATGTAGTCGCGCAGCAGCGCAAGCTCGCGGTCGAGTGTTACCACGCTGTCGTCATGGTCGAGCGTGTAGCGGAAGAAGTTCGCCAGCCGCACCACCATGTCGCCGGTGACGGTCGCCTGCTCGATTCCGGCCATGTTGGCCACGCTCTGCAGCGTGTTGAACAGAAAATGCGGGTTGATCTGGCTCTGCAGCTGCGCAAAGCGGCTCTGCTCGATCAGCTGCCGCAGGCGTGCTGCCTCGCTCTCCTGCTGACGCAGGGATTTTTCCAGCTGTGCTTCGCTTTCCAGTGCATGAATCGTCCGCGCAATCTGGTGCTTGAGGTGGTTGAACGAGTCGGCGAGCATACCGATCTCGTCCGAGCGTGCAAAGTTGAAGTCCTCAATGTCGTATTCGCCATCCGCGACGCGGCGTGCACCGCGGCTCATCTGCTGCACCGGCAGCAGCAGACTGCGTGCGTAGTACAGCATCGCGCCTGCAAACAGCACGCTGCCGATCGCGGCTACGATGGTAAATACCATGTTCTGCGAGGTACCCCGCTGACCGAGGACCAGATAGCCCTCGCGTCCCTCCATCAGAAACGCCGCCGTCAGCTGATCGGTGTATTGCGTCAGATAGCTGCCCTGTGTACGCAGAGCTTCGTAGTTCACCGCGTCAAATGTGCCGTCATGCAGCTGCGCGATGAACGTCTCCTGACGGACACGATAGCTTTTCATCGTGCGGTCGATGACCTGCTTAAGCACCTCGCTCTGCGTGCTGCCGTCGGTCTCTGCGCTGCGCAGCCGCTCCCACGCAGAGGCGGTGTCCTGCACGGCGTCCGCATATTTGTCGATCGTATCGGACTCGGGCGCCGCAAACGTCAGCTCGCCCAGAAGCGCATTTTCCTGCTCCATGGCGTTCATGTAGTCCGTGCAGCGTGCATATTCAGACAGGATATCATCGCTTTTCTCGCGGTAATCGTAAAAATCGTTCATTAACAGTCCCACCACCAGCAGAATGGGAATGACGAATGCGCAGCTCAGCACGATCGCCTTGTGCAAAATGGACAGACGCACCCACCATTGACGTACTCCGTGCACAGGCCCACCTCCTTTGTCAGATTTTATCATAAGCCAATTGATAAGCAATGTAAACCTTTTCCGGGCAGAAAAGGTAAAAAAACGCCGCACCGGCGGTGTGCAAAGGAAAACGCAGGAAGGCATCCCAAACGGACGCTTCCTGCGTTTCCTATTCAGTCTGATCCGGCGGCTTCATTATCGAATAACGCGATGAAAATGAAAGCGTTACGGCGACAGCTTCTCCCGGAGCATCGTGAGCAGCTGCTGCATATCGAACGGCTTGGAAAGATGGCCGTTCATGCCTGCCTTCTCTGCGTTCTGCCTGTCCTCGTCAAAGGCGTTCGCCGTCATGGCAACAATGGGCAGACCCGCCTTTTCGGCATCCGGCAGAGCGCGGATGGCACGCGCGGCCGCATAGCCGTCCATGATCGGCATCTGAATGTCCATCAGCACCAGATCATAGTACCCGGGCGCGCTCTCGCGCACCTTGTCTACCGCGATCTTTCCGTTTTCCGCCGTGTCCACCTCGAACCCGCCTTCCTCGAGCATCGTCACCGCGATTTCGCGGTTGAGGGCGTTATCCTCGACGACCAGCAGCCGTTTTCCGGCGAAATCCGCCTTTTTCTCCGTCTGTTCCGCAGCCTCTGCCGGAAGAAACGGCTCAGACAGTATGCGGCGCAGCTCGGACATGAACAGCGGCTTGGCGCAGAACGCCGTCACACCTGCAGCCTTTGCCTCAACCTCGATATCCGCCCAGTCGTAGGCGGTCAGGATGATAATCGGGGTGTTGCTGCCAATCAGCCTGCGAATGCGGCGCACGACCTCAAGACCGTTCAGATCGGGTATCATCCAGTCGATGATAAAGACATCGAAGCCGTCACCCTGCTCGATCGCGTCCTGCGTGCGGACGACAGCCTCATGTCCCGAGGTTGTCCAGTCCGACCGCATGCCGATCATGCGCAGCATTTTGCTGACGTTCAGACAGGTGTTGGTGTCATCATCCGCCACAAGCGCGCGCAGGCCCTCAAGCTGCGGGATACGCTGCGGCACGGCCTGCTCTCCGCTGATGGGAAAGCGCAGGGAAACCGTAAATTCCGAGCCCTTCCCCGGCTCGCTCTCGACCGAAATACTGCCGCCCATCATATCGACCAGATTTTTCGTAATCGCCATGCCGAGACCGGTTCCCTGAATTTTGCTCACGGTCGAGGTCTCCTCGCGCGCAAACTGCTCGAAGATATGCTCCTGAAACGCCGAGCTCATGCCGATGCCGGTATCACGGATATGAAATTCATAATCCACACTTCCATGCGGTGCGGTCTGCTTCTGAACGATGCGCAGGGTGATCATGCCGCCTACCGGGGTGAACTTGATGGCATTGGACAGGATGTTGAGCATGATCTGGTTGAGACGCATGGGGTCGGCAACAACATCCTCATCCTCCACATCGACCATGTCGATGAAAAGCGAAATGCGCTTGGCGGTGATGCTCGACTGGATGATATCGCGCAGGTCGTGCACCAGCTCGGGCAGGTGCACCGGGCGCAGTTCGAGAGAAACCTTGCCGCTCTCGATACGGCTCATATCGAGCACATCGTTGATGAGCGAGAGCAGATGCTGGCTCGCCGTCGCGGTCTTTTTCAGGTAGTCGAGCACCTGCTCACGGTTGTCGATATGGGTGGCCGCAAGCGAGGTGAAGCCGATGATCGCGTTCATCGGCGTGCGGATGTCGTGCGACATATTGAACAGAAATTCGCGCTTGGCGCGGTTTGCCGCCGTTTCCTGACGGATAGCGCGTTCAAGCTCGGCGTTCTTCTGCTCAAGTGAGGTCTGATATTCCTTTTCGAGCGTTTTCTGCTGCTGGAGGAAGCTCTTTTCCGTTCCTCGCCGCACGAACAGGAGCAGCGTTAGAACGATCGCACAGGCGAAGAACGATACGATCAAATTGATCGGCGTGTCCCTGTAGAGCAGTCTGCCCGGGACATATATATAGTAGTAGAAGTTGCGCCCGTGGCTGTACATGCCGTAATATCGGGTCAGGCCCCTGCGTCCGGCATAGACCAGCCGGTCGGCATGGCCGCTCGAGCGGATGCGGCGGAGCAGATCATTTTCCGTGGTATCCGTACCGATGAGGGACGGCTCGTCCGACGCAGTTACGCGATTGCCATCCGACAGGAGCACGGTTCCCGTGGTCTCGGCGTCGTAGCCGTCGAGCAGATTCTGCACGGAGAGCACGGATTTCTTTGCGAACGCCGCCCCGGTGTGCCGCCAGCCAAGCACCGCGCCGCGTCCGTCCGCGCAGCTGCGCACGGCAGCGTCGGCAAACGAGCCGTCGGTCAGCTGCACGCGCCGAACATAGGTGCTCTGCGGATGACCGATCACGGCGAGCACGCGCTCGACTTCCAGATCGGTTTGCAGGCGGGTATAGCCGATGCTGTCCGCGCTGTACTCGCAGACCAGCCTGCCGTTCGCGTCCAGCACTGAAATACCGGTCAGCCCCAGCCGCTCCACATACTGCCGCAGCTCGTCCTCGCCGCAGTCGAGCGTCACGCCGTCCAGCTCCTGAACGGCGGTCGTTTCGCGCACAAGTGCCTTGGCCACGGCGATTTCGTTATACTGCACATAGGAGGAGGACTGCTCCTTTACAAAGTCGATCAGCTCGGTCATGCGCCGCTCGCAGTCCTGCATATCCGCGTGCCGGGACAGCAGGAATACCGCACCGAGGAACAAAAGCCCCGCCGCGAGGCACAGGCACCAGAACGTCCTTCGGGAGACGATGCGCCGGGAATTATTGTTCAAGCTGCTCCACCTCCAGACTGCGCGCGGGGACCTCGGGATATTTTCCGACCAGCTGTTTCATGCTGCCGTCCTCGCGCATCTGCGTGAAAACCTCGGTCAGCTGCGCCGCCAGGCCGCGTGTGTCGTTCTTGGAAAATGCCACGCCGATGCCGGTCGTCAGCAGCGGTTCATCCAGAATACGGAAGTTCGCGCCGTAGTCCTTCATATACTGCCGGATGGCCTCCTCGTGTGCCGCGACCGCGTCCACATAGCCGCAGTCCAGCATGGCATACTGCACACTGCTTTCAGCAAGGCTGATGATATTTCGGAAAGCCGGGACGTTTTCGTCTCCGCTCAAAAAGATCGCCTCCGGCTTGCCGGTGGACTGCACCGCGATAGTCTTTCCGGCGAGGTCGCTCATTCGCTCGATGCTGCTCTGCTCGCTGACGGCGATGACCTGACGGCTTACCAGATACGGTCCCGCCCACTGATAGTCATTCTCGCGGCCGTCCATGGAAAAGCAGTCCCAGATGCAGTCGATTTCTCCGTTATCGACCAGTTTGGTTTTCTGTTCCCAGTCGATCGTGGTGAATTCCGCGCGGTATCCCATGCGGCGGAATGCCTCCTCCGCAATATCCACGTCCAGACCGGTAATGTCGCCGTTATTGTCCATATAGACATAAGGCGGATAGGTGTCGCTGCCGACGGTAATCGTCGGGAGTGTGCTGTCGGACGCCGCATCCGAGACGCAGCCGGACAGCAGACCCGCCGTCAGCATGGTCAAAAGCGCCAGAGCGCATCTTACCCGTTTGTGTCTGTTCATACCGATGATGGTGTCCTCTCCCTCTTACTCGTTGTCTGTGCCGCAAATCGGCACAATCCACTCCCCTCATTATACACGCTGCCGCACTCCTGCACAACAGAAATTTCCGCCGTCGGCGCTGACCGTCGGCGCTGACGGAAATTTTCCTTTATTCCGCATTGCATTAGTAGTATAATAAAATGGTGAAGTTGGTCAAATTCCGGTAAACAAAGGGAGGGAGGGCGACCCGGCTGCGGTCGAACGACTATGAACCGACAGAAAATTCTGATTGTTGACGACTCGGAACTCAACCGAGAAATGCTCAAGGCAATCCTCGGCGAGGAATATGACTACGCGGAGGCAGAGGACGGTGCGCAAGCCATCCTCATGCTCCAGCAGGATATGAATATCGACCTGCTGCTGCTGGATATCAATATGCCGAAAATCGACGGCTTCGGCGTGCTCGAGCGCCTGAATCAGTTCCGCTGGATCGAGGAGCTGCCAGTCATCATGATCTCCGCCACCGAGGACCGTGCGGTTATCGAGCGCTGTTACAGCCTCGGCATTACCGACTATATCCGCCGTCCGTTCGACTCCTTCATCGTGCAGCGCCGCGTCAAAAACACGCTCACGCTCTACGCCAACCAGAAGCGGCTGATGGGCATGGTCTCCGACCAGATCTATCAGAACGAGAAGGACAGCCATGTCATGATTGGCATCCTCAGTCATATCGTCGAGTTCCGCAACAGCGAGAGCGCACAGCATGTGCTTCAGGTGCAGACCGTGACCGAAATGCTGCTGCGCAAGCTGACCGAAAAGACCGATGTATACGGTCTGACCGAGGACAAGATCCGCCTCATCACCACCGCGTCCGCCCTGCACGACATCGGCAAGATCAGCATCCCCGAGAACATTCTGAACAAGGCGGGCGCACTGACGCCCGAGGAATTCAACATCATCCGCACCCATCCCGCCATCGGCGCATCCATGCTTGAGGGGTTGACGCAATACCGCGACGAGCCGCTGGTCAAGGTCGCCATCGAGATCTGCCGCTGGCACCACGAGCGCTGGGACGGCGGCGGCTATCCGGACGGCCTGCTCGGTGAACAGATCCCGATCTCGGCGCAGGTAGTCGCACTGGCGGACGTATTTGACGCGCTGACCAGTGACCGCTGCTACAAAAAGGCATACACCCACGACACCGCCATCACTATGATCCTCAACGGAGAGTGCGGCGCGTTCAACCCGATGCTGCTCGACTGCCTGCAGGAGATCAGCATGCGTCTCCGGAGCGCACTGCCGACGCTTGCCGCCGATCAAGTGCTCCGCCGCGACGCAAAGCGCCTGTCTGCTGAGCTGCTGCAAAAGAGCGCTGTACCGCACAGCGACCGCGCCCAGCGCGAGCTGAATTATGTCAAGGAAAAGCTGGATTTCTTTGTCTCCTGCTGCGGCGATGTGCAGTTTGAGTATGACGTTCCTGCCGGTACCATCATAATAGCCGACCGAAGCCGTCCGCGTCAGCAGCAGTGCACGATACTGGACGTGCATGAAACGGACAGTCTCCGACTGCTGCGGCCGGCCGATATTGCGCGGCTCAGAGCCGCTCTCAAGGCCACAACGCCCGAGAACAACGAGCTTTCGCTCAGCCTGCTTCTGCCGGTCGGGCGCAAGCAGCACTGGCACAACATCCGGATGCACACGCTCTGGTCGCCGTTCTCCCCCGGTCACTATGTCGGCGTGATCGGCTGTCTGACTGATGCACAGAAGGTGCAGGGCGGCTATGCGCCCTTCCGCTGCACAGGCAAAAGCGCGACGGACGAGCCGTCGATCACCAACGATATCCAGCGTCTGAGCGCGGTCTTTGATGTCGTCCGTCTGGTTGATCCGACAAAATACGCCGTGCTCGATCTCGATGCGGACGGCATTCTGCACCACACAGGCGAGCGCTGCGCCGCGTTCTGGGATAACGATGCGGGCTGCGCAAACTGCATCTCCGCACGGGCGTTTGCTGAGCATACTACGCTCAACAAGCTCGAATTTACACGAAATGAGATGTATTTCGTCATCTCCAAGTATATTACGATCAACGGCACGCCCTGCGTGCTCGAGCTGGTCTCGCGGCTCAACGAGGGCCGCTGGATTGACGCAAACGGCTCGCGTTTTCTGCTTGACCGCACGCGCGGCGAGGATATGCAGCTGTTCCTCGACCCGCTGACCAACGTCTATTCGCGCCGCTATTTTGAAACCTACCGCACCCACCTTGAGGGCATGGAGGGCGTGGCGCTGATGGATGTAAACAACTTCAAGCTCATCAACGATCGCTGCGGCCACGCCGCAGGCGATGCGGCGCTGCGCGACATTGCAAACGCGGTGCGCTCCTGCATCCGCAAGACCGATATTCTGATCCGCTACGGCGGCGACGAGTTCCTGCTGCTGTTTCCGCGCATGACCGAGGAGGCTTTTCTCGACAAGAAAAAGCAGATCCAGCAGGCCGTGCGCGGAATCCGCATGTCGGAGTTTGCGGATGTCCAGCTTTCGGTCAGCATCGGCGGCATCTGCGGTGTACATCCGATCACAGAGGCTATCCGCAAGGCGGATTATCTGATGTATCTGGACAAGGCAGAGCAAAAGTCCTGAAAAGCGAAATCCCCTGCCGGGGAGACAGAAAATCTGTCCCCGGCAGGGGATTTTTTGCGTTCTTTCCAAGCGGCAGCCGCGGCAGCGCGACGGAGCCTGCGCAAGGAGCCGCGGCAGCGCGACGGAGCCTGCGCAAGGAGCCGCGTCTTTAATTTTGTGCTGCCGCAGCTTTCTCGACCGAAACGACCGTGCCGTCAAACGAATCGACCTCGGATACCGTGCCCGTATAAGTCACAGTGACCGAATCGCCCTCTGCGGCATCGTCCAGACCCTTCGGCGTATCGGAGGGATCGTAGGTAAATTCATAGGCGGCACCCTCGGCATCCGTTACAACGAACATGCCGTTCTTCTTCTCATCGAGCGAGCCGGTGAGCGTGTTTTCCTGCTGCTGTTCGCTGCTCGAGGACGAGGCCGCCGCAGACGATGCTGTACCGGTATCCGTATTTTCGGCGGGCTTGCTGCCGCAGGCCGAAAGCGATGCAGCCAGCAGAGCCGTGCACGCAAATACCATCAGTGTTTTTTTCATGTAAAAAGCCTTCTTTCTAAGAGAACAGTATCTGTCCTCTTTCTCTCTATTAGACGAAGCACGTCTAAAAAGGTTCCGGCTTCTGAAAAATTTTTTTCACGGATTTTTTGGGCGGTCCGCCGCACCCGGTCACATCTGTTCGACGGCTTCCTCGGTCAGCAGCCGCAGCAGGTCTCCCGGCGGCAGAGGACGGGAGAAATAATAGCCCTGAATCATGTCCACGTTCCAGCTCCGCAGCAGCTCCATCTCCTCCTGCGTCTCCACACCCTCCGCAATGATGCGGTAGCCGAGACGGCAGAAGGCGGATACGATGCTCTGGTAGAAGAGCGCGGCGTTTTTGTCCGTGCAGATGTGGAACAGCAGCGAACGGTCGAGCTTGATGACCGAGAACGGCAGCTGCATGACCGTATTCAGGTTGGCGTAGCCCGAGCCGAAATCGTCCAGGCACAGGCCGATGCCGACCGCCTGAAAACTCTCCGCCACCCGGGTCAGGCTCGCGGAGTACTCGGTCGCAACCGTTTCGGTAATCTCAAACTGGAAGCAGGAGTACGGCAGACCGTATTCGTCCAGAATGCGGATCAAGTGGTTTCCGCCATCGCTGTGAATAAGATCGAGCGGCGAAAGATTGATCTTGACGTTCGCAATGCTCGCGCGAAGCGCCGGGTTTTCGCGCAGAAAACGGCAGACGCGCCGCAGCTGAAGCTCGGTGATCTGGCTGATAAGGCGGTTCTTCTCCGCAAGGCGGATAAAAATATCCGGTGAAATCCAGCCGAGTGTGGGATGCCGCAGGCGGCTGAGCGCCTCAAAGGGGTGACAAAGCGCTGCTGATGCAGCGAATAGACCGGCTGATAATAGACCTCGAACAGATCCTCGTCGATCGCGCGGTGCAGGAACTGCTCGACCTGCTTGTTGTAGTAAAAGCTGTCCCTGTTCTTGCGGTCGTTCTGGATGACCTCAGTCCCGCCGCTGCGTGCTGCGAGAGATTCGAGATATTCCGCATAATCCAGCACAAGACCGCCCGTTCCCAGCTTTTCCGCGCCCACCACGCCGCACAGGATGACCGGCGAGGGAGCGGCCTGCGCGTCGTCCGGCTGCGTGTGGAACACCTGCCGCAGGCTCGTCAGGCAGGCTTCGTACTCGCGCAGCGAGAACGTCAGCAGCAGAAACCGCTTGCCTGTCACGCGGAACACGTTCCTGCCCGCGATCTCCTGCATGTGCTCGGCCGCGCGGCGCAGAAATTCGTCGCCGCTCTGCACGCCCGAGACTTTGTTCATGTGGTCAAGCTGGTAGGCATAGACCGTGATAATGTGAAAGGCCTTGTGCGCGTCGGTCAGCTCGTTCATGCGGCGCAGCAGATACTGCTTGTCATTCAGTCCGGTCAGGCTGTCCATGCACGCGCAGGGATTGTTGATGGTCAGATACATTGCGAGAATGCTGAGCGAAAGGCCGAAGCCGGTCGTCAGCACCGCGGGATTGACGGCCTGCGCGGCGATGCCGAAGGCGGCGAGCAAAAAGATCGCAAGCAGCGCCGTCAGATTGCGGCGGCTGACCGCATCCCGGTGCACCGCGACAAAAATTGCTGCCGCCGCGATGTGCAGCAGGGCGCTGATGTACAGCAGCAGATACCACGGACCGTGGCAGTAGCCGGTGCTGTCGAAATAGAACAGCTTTTCGGTGAAGGGGTTGGTCAGAATGATAAAGACCAGAGCGATAGTCGGAATGCCCATGCGCAGCACGGTTCCGGTGGAGATCACGCGGCTCGAGCACAGTGTACAGACATAGTACAGCAGCATGAGCGGCAGGATCGCCTGAAACAGATAGAACACGGTGTTCGAGAGCATGCGGCCGACGCCGAAGCTGTACGGAGCGTACAGAATGAAGCATGTACTGACCAGCTCAGCGAGAACGTCCAGACTGACGACGGTCAGCAGGCGGCGGAACATGAGGCTGTTCCGGTCATCCATCTGCCGCTGATGAGAATACTGCCACAGAACAACCAGCAGCACCGCCATCCCGGCGATCAGATAATGTAGATTGGTTGTCATTCCGTGTCCCCTCCCAGTCTGGTTTCATTTCTCTTCAAATAGGCGTCCGCCTCCGCCTTCCATGCGCTGATGCTGCGCGATTTTCCGTCCTCGTCGCACAGGCGGCTGAAGCCGTAGGTCATCGTGATGCGGGCGCGCGGCGCACAGGTGCGGTTGTACCGCGCGACGATCGCGCTGAACTGCCGGTGCAGCTGCCCCGAATTTGCCCTTGGCTCGGGACGGATGAGGGCGAACTCGTTTCCGCCGGTGCGGAAGCACGATACGCTTTCGCCTCCGTCCTCGCACGCGCGGCAGAAGTCTGCAACGCACCGTGCGGCGGCGATGACCGCCTCATCCCCTGCCTGAAGGCCGAAGCGGTCGTTGCGCTCGTTCAGGCCCTCCAGCCGGATATAGGTCAGTACCGCGTCGCGGCATCCGACCTCGCCGGTGCGGATGCGCTCCATGTATTCCTCGAACGCGCGGCGATTCGGCAGACCGGTCATACGATCCTCGCGCTGCATCTGATGGCTGATGCGGTGCTCCATGTGAAAGCGCATATCCTCGGTCGCCTGTCCGAGCAGCTCACGGAAGAGCAGGATGATGAACAGCAGCACGCCAAACTGGAATATTGCATCGTACCAGTAGATGTGCAGCAGGCCGTACAGGACGAGCGCTGCCACGCCGAACACGCCCAGTGCGGCGAACGCCGCAATACGCAGCCGGAGCTGCTGCGAGGGCTGCTCGCGGTACGACCGAAGCAGCACGGTCAGCATCGCTGCGACGCCTGCTGTCAAAAGCAGGTGCGTCAGCGGCAGCATATCAATAAACCGAATGTCGAAAAACCGGTACGCCGCGCCCTGTGCGAGCGCGTTAGCACAGAACAGCGCAATGCATATATCGGGAACGAGCCGCCGTCTGCCGCTTATCGTGTTGCGGACAAAATGCACCATCGGAATAGACATCAGCATAAAGGCGTAAAAGGAAACGACGCTTCCGGCGGCAGTATCCCGTCCGTAAATCTGATACAGAGCGGAATCGGTCAGGCACCACAGGCTGCACAGCAGCAGAAAGACCGCCACATCGAGGAAGCGGCACTCGCGGATGCCGCAGCTGCTCATGTAGCAGAAGATCAGCAGCGCCAGCACAGCGAGGATGACCATGGCGAGCATCATGACCAGGGAAAACAGTGAGGTCTGGATATGGTGGCCGGTGATGTAAAAAATCAAAATCCGGGTAGTTATCGAAAGAGCTATCCTTATGATTGTTGAAATACCAGTATGCTAAGGGTAAAACACCTAATGTGTAGAATTACAGATTCGA
>VOFJ01002274.1_pt1 | contig 72090 bp, 86 predicted proteins | sample 5384081 | NCBI WGS metagenome assembly VOFJ01 (sample SAMN12384729, study PRJNA508395) | human gut metagenome | isolation source: healthy gut I | host: Homo sapiens | reverse complement strand
ATCTTCTACAATGTCGGTCACAAGCTGCTGGAAGTCAAACGCATTTTTTTCTGTAATAACGGGCTTTCCAGTTTCTGCTTCAAGAGCCTGCCGTGCAATACCGGCTACCTTGCCGCCACGCTTGGCAACCTGCTTGTTTTCTTCAAAGGTCTGCGGCTTTGCAGTCTTGGAAATATCCGTGGTAGATGCTTCGGCCAGCATCGTCAAAACAAGTTCCAAATCGGTCATGTTGTCCCGGAGATTTTCTTTTGTCAGACCTTTCAGCCGCTTGTACTGCCCCGTGGTCATGCCGGACCATGCGCGGGAGATTTCATCGGTCAGGATGGCGTACTCCTTGCCCTTTTGCACTCCGCGCTTCTTCCATTCGTCCGTTAGTTCGTTGCGGATGCGGATTGCCAAAAGCCGCTGGTGAATCCATTCTTCGGAGTAGCCTTTCTTCAAATAGGTATCAAGCGCACGGTCAATAGCTTGCTCCGGGTCGATGGTTTCTTCGATGCGTTCCTTGCCCACCATTGCCAGCCATGCCTTGAACGGTTCAGCCTTAGGGGACGGATGGACTGGATTATACGCAGGAGCTGTTCAGTGTTGGCAACATCTGTCTTGTACCGTTTTCCATCAGAGGACAACATTTTCAGTTGTACGATTTTTTTTCGTACAACTCATTTGCCCCCTCAGCTTTCAGCTTACGCTTCAGGTCACTCCAATATCGCCGTGGATTGGCTGTTCCAGTTAAAACAGAAATAACATCAATAATCGAAAAATACCATTCTTCCTTTTTCTGCATCCCATGCAGTACGGATTTTCTGATCTTCAAAAAGCTGGATAGAGCCCGTTATCGTTCACTTCTGCCATAGAGGGTTCCTCGCTTTCGTTGTCTAAGTCTATTTTACATGATTTCGGGCGGAAACGCCACCCGGTCTAAGCGTTTGGGATTCAAAAATCCGAACAATATTCTGTGCAGATTTACCGTTCCTGCATCTGCTCCTTTCCCGGTGCTGTCCGCAGAATGCCGTCCACATTCTGCTTTATGATGCCATACTCCTGCATCTGGCGTTTGGCATCATTGTACTGCCGCTGCATCTGGTCTTTCTGCTCGGCCAGTTGCTTATACTCGTTTTTCAGGGCGTAGAGGTCGGGCAGCTTTTGAAAGCCCTGCTCTTTTTAGAGCTTTCGCCGCTGCTTCATAGAGAATCAAGGTTCCTTCATGCTTACGTCGGAACTGCTTTTTGTCAGCAGCCCGCTGATACTCCTGCAACAGTGGGCGCAGTTCTTTACAGGTGGTGACATCCTTTATCAGCACGGCCATTTCAGCAAGCCGGCGCTCTGCTGCTTTCAATGCGGCGGCAGCTTCGGTGCTGGCGGCGGTGATCTCGGCCACCCGGCTTTCCAAATCCGGGTAACTATCAATTTCATGCTCCGTCAGAAAGTTCAGCGTCCGGGCAGCCTGTTTCAGATTGTGGAGTTTTGCCCACTTCTCATACCCTGCGGACTGCTGGGCCTTGATACTGTTCTCCAAATCAATCCGCAGCGAAATTTTATGGTTTTTCTTTGGGCTTCCGTTCCACGGACCGTCCTTTAATGCGCTCGGTAATAGCTTCCTCGGTATAGGCTTCTCCCAGTGTTTTGCAGCGGGTGAACCGTTCCTGTCCGGGCGCACGGAACGAAACATACTTGCCACGCTTTACCTCGTAGCCCTGCTCCTGCAAGAGCCGCAGAAAATCGTCAAAATCCTTGGCCTGCGGGATGGTGGTATCTATGGCAGCTTTCAGCTTCGCCTTCCAGCTCGTGCCTTTTCGGTGCGCGTCCCACTCGGCATAGCTCTTGCCCCGGTCTTGACCGGGCATCACCACGGACAGGCCGTATTCCTTACATAGCCGATCGCTAGTGCGCCGGATGTAGGCATAACTCTGCCGGTTGGAAACATACTTCCGCTGGTTCCCCATGTCCACGGCGCAAAAGATGATGTGGTTGTGGACGTGCCCTTTGTCAATGTGCGTGGTCAGTACATAGGGGTATTTGCCTTGCAGGACTTCATCTGCAAGCTGTCGACCAATTTGGTGAGCCTGCTCCGGCGTGGTTTCTCCCGGCGCAAAAAGACTGTATCAGGTGGTGGGCCAGATTGTTGCCTTTCTGCATGGCTTGTGATAGCAGCAGTTCAAATTCGATGTCGGCGGTTTCATAGGAGCAGGCAAAGGAGGACACCAGCATTTTTTCATCCGTCTTGGCTGGATTCTCAATGTAGTCCAGTGCCTTTTTCAGCGTTGACTTGATAGGATGTATCTTTGTAACTGCCATATCTGTGCCAGCGCTCCTTTGATGTCCGCAATATCTTGTGTGTACAGCGGCCCCATGCTGTTCAGCCGCCGTGCGATCTGATTGACGTTGACGCCAATCTTCTGCAATTCGGCGGTCTGCGCCCGGATGTCGGTGGTGTCGATGTGGACAACATATCCGTCTATCAGCATCTTCCGGGCGTATGCAGAAAAAATTCCGTGTGTGCAGCAGAGCCATCTTCTGCCGGATAAGTTCCTGTTCCTCCGGCGTCACTGGAACACGCAGAACAATTTTTCGGGTTCGGTTCGTCATAGTTTCACCTCGTTTCTTCGGGGTCTGGGGTACTCCCCAGCAAGCATTTTTGCCGGGAGTGGCTACACTCCCTATGCTTGCTACGTTACCTTTTCCCCCCACTACTATGACACCACAACACCCCCGCTTTTTGCCCGCAAAATGCAAAAAAAATAAGAGGACGCTTTTGCATCCTCTCAATGACCGTGCATGACAATCAGACACACACGGGCTCTTTTTCCTGTTCATGGATTCGTAAGGCACCGTCAATGGCACCTTCTACGATGGGTAAGTATTCTTCCGGGCAAAGCTGCAGCTTGTGGCTGACCCTCTGACGCTCCGCACTTTCTTCCCGCATGAGTTCCGGGTTGAAGTACCGCTCCACCGGCAGGCCGCAAATTTTTATCAACTGAATCACCACCGGCAGGCTGGGCAGCGTGCCTTCGTTTTCGATGTTCGCAAGATACCGGCTGTCACAATGTATCATGTCAGCCAGCGCACTGCGGGAAAGCTGTTTTGCCTTTCGAGCTGCCTTGACATCCGCTCCGAACGTTTCAAAGCCGGGACAGTCCTCAATTTTCGCCATTCTGCATCACCCATATACATTTTATAGTTCATGAGCGATTGGCGAAATGTTGCTATATCCGTTCTACCTACATTTTATAATTCATATTTTGATACTACTATCATTCGCTTGATTATACATAATCCTTTGCAGTAGTTGCCAAAGCGAACACAAGAATATAAACACGAACGCTTTCCTTTCCTGCCAAGATCAAAATAACATACAGCATCCAGAAGTTCATTCCAACGATATGTAGAGAGTTAAAATGCCACTTGTTTGAGTAACAGTAAAGCTTAAATTCTAGGTAAACTGCTCTATTTTTTTCGTCTTTATTCTAAAGGATTTATTTGATTCTCTTTTTTTAAAGCAATCCATGCTTGGATTGCTTCCACCAGTACATACTGCTGACGCAAAACAGCCATACCTGTTGCGGGAATACTGGGTTCATTTTCTTTTTTTCTGTATATTATATTCCAGATAGGATTTTAAGGTACTAATATTTTCCTCAATTTCTGCTATACACGATTTTTGTTTTTCAGGTGGCAAGGAATCCAAATTCACAATAACTGCGTTGAAGTCTAGAAAAATGTTAATAGGTTTTTCAGAAATCTCAAACATGAGCCGTTCAAATTCTGCTTCTCCGGCATCCGTCAGGGAATAAATCACTTTTTCTGGCATCTTCCCTTCTTTTACCGATTTCGCCTCGGATTAGCCCCTTTTCTTCTAACTGAATGGCTTTTTTTATAAATGGATGGAGTGCTGATTTTTACCCATTTGGATATGTTTCTATATTCTACTAACTTTTTGAATATCGTAGGCACTCATTGGCTCCTTTTTCAATATTCCCAATACAATTAAATCTATGGTCGCCATGTGGAATCACGTCCTTTCGCTATGTTTTCTGAATAAAAGAATACTGTCAAATTTACTATAAATTATAGTATTAGATTTTATACTCTTTGTCAAGATAAAACGCCTGACTTCTCTTGACATATACTATAAATTATAGTACTATGATTTATACTGTGTAGTGCTATAGTCTACACTGCTGTAAATTATACCTAAAGAAGCGAAAGGAGTATTAACAATGAATGAACGCAACAACAAACTTGAGCTTTTGGGCAGTGCGCCTATCCCCAAAGCTCTGATGGCTCTCGGCATGCCGATTATGATTGGGATGTTGATCAATGCACACCTCTATAATCTGGTAGATGCCTATTTTGTGGGCAGCCTGGGCGAAAGTCAAATGGGTGCTATTTCCGTCGTGTTCCCCTTTGGGGCAAGTCGTGGTTGGTTTGGGGCTTATGTTCGGTAACGGAGCCGCATCCTATCTGTCAAGACTGCTTGGGCGCGGAGATAAAGATACCGCCAATAGAGTGGCAAGCACCGCACTATACAGCAGTATTCTGATTGGCGCCATTATCATTCTGTTTTCTACGATTTTCCTCAAACCAATTTTGGCGATGTTGGGCGCAACAGAAACAATTATGCCGTATGCCCTGACATACGCAAGAATTTATGTGCTCTCCTGTATTTTCAACGTGTTTAATGTAACAATGAACAACATTGTAAGCAGCGAGGGTGCCGCAAAGACGACCATGTGCGCCTTGCTGATGGGAGCCGTATTGAACATCGGATTGGACCCTCTTTTCATTTACACTTTGAACATGGGGGTAGCGGGGGTGCAGCAATTGCCACAGCAATTTCGCAAATGGTATCCACACTTGTTTATCTAACCTATGTTCTTCGCAAAAAAAAGCGCATTTTCCTTCAGTGTAAAAGTGTTTTCTCCTACGGGACAAATGATGGCGGAAATTTTGAAAATTGGAATTCCCACTTTAGTGTTCCAACTGCTGACAAGTCTTTCGATTGCGCTGATCAACCGTGCATCCGGTGATTATGGCGATTCGGTCATTGCAGGCATGGGGGCAGTCACGCGAATTACTTCTATGGGAACGCTTGTTGTCTTTGGATTTCTGAAAGGGTTTCAGCCTATTGCCGGATTCAGCTATGGGGCGAAGCAGTTTGATCGCCTGCGCGAAGCAATCAAAACCTCAATCATTTGGTCTACAAGTTTCTGTTTAGTCGTGGGCTTAGTCATGGCCGTTTTCTCCACGCAGATTATCTCTCAATTTACCGAGGGAGATACTCAAATGATTTTAGCCGGTCAAAAATCTCTATTTGCGAATGGCCTTACATTCATTCTTTTCGGTTTCTACACGGTATACTCCTCTCTGTTTCTTGCTCTGGGCAAGGGGGCGGCAGGTTTCTTTTTGGGCGCATGCAGACAAGGCATCTGCTTTATTCCTGTCATTTTGCTGCTGCCTATGGTATGGGGAATGAACGGAATCCTATATGCCCAACCCATCGCAGATGTGATTTCCGTAGTAATCACTGTATTTATGGCGTTACACCTTCATCGGGAATTGTCTATGACTGAAAAACAGGTTAGGTCCAATTCGGAAATGTAAAGAGGCGAAGAAAAACGTCAGCTTGCCATAAGGCAGGAAAAAGAAGAAAGCCAAGCACAGAGGAAGATAAGATGAAGATAGAATGGATTTTATGTCCCTTTTGTGGAAGCAAAACGCGGTTGAAAATTCGCAATGATACAATATTGGATAATTTTCCGTTATATTGTCCTAAATGCAAACATGAAACCCCGATTGCGGTAAGAAAACTAAATTTATCTATCATCCAAGAGCCAGACGCACAGACGCAGAGCCGGTAATGCACAAGGTGAATTCACTTGTGATTATCGGTTCTTTTTTTCAGTATATGATGAGAACCTGCCCCGACTAAGGGGAAATAAAAAAAAGCCGTTGGTTGGAGCAGGTAATTTTATGCGCTCATTTTGAACCGGCGGCTTTTGAGAAAATCAAGGCCGCCGGTTCTTTTTGCGTATCAGAAGCGTTTCATCGTCCGTATGGCGGCCACTAGGAGGATGCCGCCATGCGCCTGATATTCTATCGAACGCCTAGCTTTGAACTGTCAAAAAAAAAGCCTTGCTCCCGCACAGGGTCAGCAGGGCTTTTACTATGTACTATACGATGTAGTTACTGCGCGTTTCGTGCTGTCATTATGCCCAGTTGGCCGTTTTCGGTCTGCTGGGCTTTTCTATTGTCGCCTGAAAATCTACCTGTTTCAAAAATATTTTTTTGAAATTTTCAAAAAAGCGGGCAGAATCGGGTGTTTCAGGTGTCATATTAGCGGAAAGGGAAAAATCCACCCGACATCCCCACGGAAAGGGGGTGAGAAGATGGAAGCTATCCCTCGCAACGATGGCGAACAGTACCGATTCGATGCGTTCTGCAAAGCGGTGCTGCGAAATGAGGCCCGGAACTATCACCGAAATAAGAAACGTCTGCTTGACCGTGAAAAGTCATTCAGCGTTCTTTCGTTGGAAGAACTGGGGCAGCTCACGAGTGTGGACCATTATCCGAGTGAAGAATTTGTATTTTCGTCCTACGGCTGTGATCTGCACATCGACAATGAACTTGTTGCCAATGCGTTTGCCGCCCTGCCGAAGCAAGAACAAAGCATTCTGATTCTGTTTTGCGTTCTGGAACTGGGCGATGGTGAGATTGGCGACCTCATGGGAATGTCCCGGAGTGCTGTTCAACGGCACCGGGCAAAAACGCTGAACGAGCTGCGAAAAAAGCTAAAGGCGCACTTGCCGGAGGGAGGTTAGGCGTAAATGAACTCCTATGAACACACGAGCAGAGAGTTTTTACCGCTCTCGGTGATTCGCTCTGCCTGCGCTGGGGACACCGATGCAGTTGAACAGGTTTTGCGACATTACAGAGGTTATATCAACAAGCTCTGTACAGGCATTCTCTATGACAAGCACGGTCAGCCTCATGTGTGCATAGACGAGTACATGAAACGCCATCTGGAAATCAAACTTATTTCCTCTATTGTGACCAGAGCCGAAACGGGCTGACCCTTTCCACGTTTCGGGACAGCACCTTGAAAAATATGCCCGCAGGACAATGGTGGTGCATCATAGGGCAAACGGATACGTTGCTGTCTGTATCGAGCCGGACGGCGGGTGCGCCACGATGCTTTTCTCTTCTGAAAAGCGGAGCGATCTCCACCCACCGCAATGCAAGCGCGGCTGCTTGCGGGCCATGACATACAGACAGGCTGATACTCCCTTACCGTCAAGGTCCGAGCGTTCAGAGCGTCGCGCAGGCAATGAGTAGGGCTGCATGAGGAATGCAGGGGTGAGATTCCCGTGGGCTGCCGCCAGCAGCCATCCGTTGGCTCATTTTTTTTTTTTTTTAAGAAAGGGGATTTTTACGATGCAAGCGAAAAAGACAAACCCTGAAAAAAAAAAATCCAGAGATGCTTACTCTGGATTCGACTTATCGTATTGGCAATCGCTCCTTTATCGTTGAGCCGGTGTTCAAAGAAGAAAGTTCCCAGACCTTAGGAGAAGTTCTTCTCCGGCTGATGAAATCCGAAAGCGAAAAATTATAATGACCTTTCGGGAGGCAGCGGACAGAGAAAGCGGATTGTGTTATAATATAGGTGTACAAGTGAATTTGCTATTCGACTGTCCCAAGAAAGGAGCGAGTATGAAACAGTCGAGTAACAAGAAATCCCGTGAAGCAACCGCTTTTCTCTATGAGCGTCTTTCCCGTGATGATAATTTGGAGGGCGAGAGTTACAGCATCGGCAAACCCAAAAAAAAAGAAACTGCTCACCAAAGTTGCAAAGGAAAAAAGGCTATACCAATCTGGTTCACTTTCTGGATGATGGCATTTCCGGCGTGACCATGAACCGTCCCGGTTTCGTTGAAATGATGCAGCAACTTGAACAAGGAAAAGCCGCTGCTGTGTTCGTCAAAGACCTTTCCCGTCTGGGCCGAAACTATATAGAGGTCGGACGGCTGACAGAAGAATTTTTCCCCAGACCATGACATCCGACTTGTTGCCGTTTCGGACAACATCGACACGGCCGAGGGAGAAAACGAACTGGCACCCATCCGAAACCTGTTCAATGAGTGGTATGCCCGCGACATCAGCAAGAAACGCCGTATCAGTAATAAAATCAAAGGCAACTCCGGCGAACCGATGGGACTTCCTCCCTATGGATATATCAAGGACCCGAACAATCCCAAGCATTGGGTCATTGATGAAGAAGCTGCACAAGTTGTCCGGCGCATTTTTGATATGACGTTGGAGGGCTTTGGCACGGAACAGATTGCCACCCAGTTTGAAAAGGAAGGCATCCTGACGCCGCAGGCCTACTGGATTCAGAAAGGCATCGGCCGTCCCGGAAGGAGCAAGATACGTCCAGCAACCAAGTGGAATGGCTCCACGATTACCCATCTTCTGTATCAGCAGGAGTATTGTGGTGATGTTCTGAACTTCAAAACCTACTCCAAGTCCTACAAGAACAAGAAGCGGATTCATAACGACCCGGAAAATTGGGTGGTGTTCCAAGATGTTCACGAACCCATTATTGAGCGGGCGGTGTTTGAGCAGGTACAGCAGAAACGCGGAAAAATGCGCAAACGCCGTACCAGCAACGGAGAACACAATATGTTCTCCGGCCTGCTTGTCTGCGCAGACTGCGGCTGCAATCTGCACTTCCACTTCAATCAGGGCAACCCGGAAATCAAGTATTTCAACTGCTCCAACTACAAGGGCAACCGTGGGACCTGTACTTCCACCCATTATGTCCGTGTGGACTTCCTGGAGCAGGTGGTGTTAGGCGAGATCCGGCGGCTGACTAAGTTTGCCAGCCTCTACGAGGACGACTTTCTGAAAGCTGTTATCGGGCACTCCCAGCAGGCGGACGAAGCCGACCGCAAGCTGAAAGAAAAAGAGTTGAAAACACTCCTTGCCCGCGACGATGAACTGGACGGCCTGTTCGAGCGCATCTATGAGGACAATGTTTCCGGCAAAATCTCTGACGAACGCTTTTCCAGAATGTCCCGGAGATATGAGGACGTGCAAAAAAGGAGCTGACCGAGAAAATCAAACAGCTCCGCTCCGAAATCGAAAAGCAGAGCAGCCGTACCATGACAACGGATATGTTTATCAGTCTGGTTCGCAAGTACACCAGAGCAAAAAAAAAGCTGACACCCCGGATGCTGAATGAACTGGTGGAAAAAAATCGAAGTGTTCAATGCAGAAAAGGTCAACGGTGTATGGGAACAGCGGCTCCGCATTCACTACAACTGCGTGGGCACCATCGAGATTCCAAGCGCACTTCCTTTGCCGACACCGGATGTGTCGGTGAATACAAAGAAAAGGCGTAGTTGTGAACTACGCCCCCTGTGATGTCGCTATTTAGCAAATAAAAAAAAATGACGAATGTTCTTTGACAGCTAAATGCTGTAAGAACACTCGCCATGGTGCGATGGAAGGGACTCGAACCCCCGGCCTACTGATTCGTAGGAACCGAATGGCACATTTTGTCCATTTCATCATTTGACGCTAAAACGTCATTCTAATCGAATCACCGTTATTTTGCCGTTGTTATTCTGTTGCATCCTTTGCATTGCTTGTACGCCTTTGCACCTGTTATCCATTCTTGCAATGTGCAGAAAATGTGCAAAAGTGTGCAGAGCTAAAATCAGCCTGGGAAAACAGGCTGTTTCGCACAGCCCCAAAAGCTGGATTTCAACGGTATTTATTGTGCAAAATCTTCCAGTTTTATCCAAACAACAATCTCTTACATGAGACACCGGTTCTATGGCAGGGTTTAGGACATCCGAACAGACACCGTTTGATATAGAAATGAGGTTCACCATGAACAAACTGCTTTCCTGCCGCTTCAATATGGACACCAACCGGGTGGAAGCTCGGTTCGAGGATGGCACCACTCTTGCCATCGACTGCATCGCTGTGGAGGACGAGTACGGCAACACCCCGGCACAGCGGGCAGAGCTGGACTGGCTGCTCTATAACAAGCCCTTGGAGTACGTCCAGATGGTGCTGAGAGGGGAGATGGAGCGTTATCTGTCGCTTGGCTGTGACCACGGCAGACTGGAAGATTAAGCCCTTATAAAGAACACGATGCCCACCGACCTATGGTTTTCTCCATAAGCTGATGGGCATCTGTTGTTCTGGCTTATAATTCACTGATGGTTGCAGTAATGGGCTGCATGAGGATTCGCCTGACCGGGTTATATACTGCCAGCACCACAGCCGCCAGCACGACTACGACAATCACGGCAAGACACCCCCACGGCACCTGCCACGCTGCACCGAAATAATGGGTGATGATCAGGATATACAGCTTCCGATTCAGCACAAGACCCAGCGCAATGCCCACCACAAGACCGGATACCGCATAGGTGCCAGCTTCGGCAGAGATCATGCGTTTCAGCTGTGCATCATCCATCCCGATGGCACGCAGGATGCCATACTGCTTCATTCGTGCCGACACGCTCATGGAAATGCTGTTGATGATGTTCAGAATGGTGATTCCTGCAATCACGATGAGAAACGCATAGACCACCAGATTGAACGCCCAGTAGGTGCTTTGTATCATCCGATTTCCTTCGATTCGGTTGGAAAAAACAACCTGCTTGTTTAACGTGTCGCTCAGCAGGGTGTGTATTTGTGCAATGGCTGCGTCTGCTGTGGTATCTTTTAGTTGAATATCGATCACCGCATAGCGGTTTTGCCCGGTCAGCTGATGGAAGGTTTCTTCGGTGCAGATAACAATCGGGGAATCGGTACTACTGAACGGGCTGTCGTTCAATACACCCACGACTGTGAGCTTTGCATCCTCCAGCTGAATGGTATCACCCACGGTCAGGGAGTTGCTTTTGTCGAATACCGTCAGCACAGGGTATGTGCCATCCTCCGGCTCCTGCGGAAGGGTTCCGCCAATCAGGTCTTTTTTCGCCCAGCCAAACTGTATAGTATCGTATGAAATCAGGTCGATGGACCCCTGTTTTCCCTGATATTCCGCCGGGAGCGGGCAATACATCCGCCCGAATGCGTGTTTGACTTCCGGCAGAGCTTCCAGCTGCTCCACCAGCACCGGGTCAAGGACATTTTGCCCGGATGTTTCAGCCACCGATAAGTCCGGTGCGTAGGACTGCACCGGATTCAGCGCAAATCCAACCCATCGAAGCAAAACCGAAAAGCTCAAAAACAGGAGAATGCTTAACGCAAAGGAACCTGTCATCAGAAGCAAGTTCTTTTTGGACGAGGTTTGCATGGCTCACGCCCAAAGAAAGCTCTGCACGACTTCCAAACAACCGAGCATGACACGGAGAATCCGCTGCATTTTCCACCGCATTCCCAGTTGCTGCTGTGATCGGAGAAGCTTTTGCCGCCCGCCGTGCCGGAGAAGATGCCGCGAACCAAACCGTGACTAGTCCCAATACCATTCCGCAAACAATGCCGACCGGGCTTATTCCGAACACCGGCAAAGAGCTGAACTCCTCGCCGATAAATCCACGCAGAAAGGAACACAATCCCCATGTGGAAACGATTCCCAGCACACACCTGCCGGAACAGCAGTTTTACACCAGAAAAGGGCTTCCAGCCGGACAAGCATCCGAACCTGATTTTTTCCTGCCCCAAGACAACGCAGCATTCCATAATAGCTGGTACGCTGAGCTACATTGCTGTTGATGCTGCCTGTGATCATAAAAATTCCGGCAAGGACGACCATGCCAGCCAACACAGCCGCTACCGCATATAAGCCTACAATATAATCGTTGTTGCTGCTTGCGTTCAACGCCATCAGGTAAGTATTTTCGGAGATTTTTTCTTCTGAAATTCCGTACTTGTTTTCGATGTTCACAATTGACTGCCGCAAATTGGTACGTGGCTTGAACTGGATGAAATACTGTGTTTCAAAGGATTCTTCTACCTGTGCGGCAATCTGAGAAAATGTACTGCGGTTCATCACCAGCACAACAGCATCATACTGGTTCGTATCGGAGGTATCCTCATTGAAACCTGCGACAGTAAGCGAAATGGTCTGTCCATCCGGGAGCGTCAGCGGAATCGCTGTACCGACCGTAACATCCAGCCAATCCCGGATGTTTGCTGTCACGAGCACTTCGCCATCCGCCGGGGCAGTGCTACACTGCATTCCCGGAAAGATTTGAAGGATTGCATCATCTGCTCCTACCAGTGCGGCACGTTTATCTCCGGCAAAGTAGTTTTCCGTAAGGGAAGCGTTGATGTCGCTATACGCCGAAAATGCAGCAACATCCTCCTGTGCGGCAAGCTCTGCGGCTGTTTCAGGGGAGATGTTCTTTACCATGATATGCCAGTTTCCGTTTTTGTTCAGCTGGTTTGAGGTTTCCATCCGAATCGCCATATCTGCCATACTGAACACCGCCGTGACCAGAAACACCGCAAGGACGATGCACAAAATCGTCATGCGGTTCTGCCGTCTGCGTACCTTGGCAGAAATCGGGATCAGGCTCAGATAGCTTTTCATTTCTGTGCTGCTCATTCCCGGCACCTCCCAAAATCGGTCAGGCAGCCGTCCGATACCTGCAACACCCGGTCTGCCGTCTGCGCAATGCTGCGGTTGTGGGTGATCATCAGGATAGTCTGCTCGTATTTCCGGGATGTTTCTTTTAGCAGGGCAATGACCTCGCTGGTGTTCTGGGTGTCCAGATTGCCGGTCGGCTCATCCGCCAAAATCAGTGAAGGGCGGGTCATCAGGGCGCGGCCAATGGCTACCCGTTTGCTGCTGCCCACCGGAAAGCTGGCTTGGCAGATGCTTCCGACGGTCTTTCAAATTCAACACGGTCAGCAGTTCTTCCAGATATGCCCTGTCCGGCTTTTGGTAGTCCAGCAGCACCGGGAACAGGATGTTCTGTTCTACGGTCAGTTCCGGGATGAGGTTGAATGCCTGAAAGATAAAACCGATATTGCGGCGGCGGAAGATCGTCAGCTTCCGGTCTTTCATGGCAAAAACATCCTTGCCATCAATCAGCACCTTGCCGGAAGTCGGCGTATCCAGTCCGCCAATCAGGTTGAGCAGGGTGCTTTTGCCGGAGCCGGATTCGCCAACGACCGCCACATATTCGCCTTTCGGCACTGAAAAGCTAACATCTTTCAGCGCATGGACAGCGGTTTCTCCGCTGCCGTAGGTCTTGCAGAGATGGTTGACTTCTAATAGTTCCATAGTGTGTCCCTCACGTTGCAGGGTCCTTCGATTCAGACGGATTATCTCTGTCTGTGTGCAGAAAAGGATAACACATCAACATTACTGCAAGCCTACACGCAGCCTACAATTTTGTAGGAATCGGAAAATTCAGAGTAAAGGTCGTGCCCTTTCCCAGCTCGCTGTCTACTTCAATGGTGCCGTGATGAGCTTCTACAATGGCTTTTGCCAGCGGCAGACCCAGCCCGATGCCCTGTGTATCCTGTGAAAAGCGGCTGCGATAAAACCGTTTGAAGATATGGTACAAATCTTCCGGGTGGATACCGCTGCCGTTGTCGCGCACTTTGATCTGAACCATGGACGGCAGTGCATTCCACTCTACCTGAATCGTATCTCCGCTCTTTGTGTGGTCAAGGGCATTCTTTACAAGATTGTCCACAGCTTCCTGCATCCAGTCACGGTCGCACCAAAGTGTAACCGCCTCTGAGCCGGACAGAACAAGCTTTTTCTGTTCCTGTTCTGCACGATAGTGATACTGCCGCGCGATGTCCTGCACCATTTCAGCAACATTTTCGTTTTTTCTTCTCCAAGATGACCGAACCGGCATCCAGCCGGGTGATTTTGAGCAGATTCTGCACCAGCGTTTCGATGCGGTCCAACTCCTGTTCGGACAGGTCTGCAAACTCTTTAACCTCAGATGGCGAAACAGCTTCGTCCTGAAGCAGACCGTTGTAGATATTCAACGCCGCCAGCGGTGTTTTGAGCTGGTGCGAAATATCTGCAATGGTATTTTTCAAAAAACGCTTCTCCCGCTGCTCGTTGTCTGCGTGTGCGCTCAGAACTGCCGTCAATGCATTAACGGAGTGAAACAGACGGTAAAGTTCTCCCTCCCGGTCGCAGTCCAGTCGTGCATCCGGGTTGCCATCCAGACAGCTTTGGATTTTCTGGACTGCCTGTTCCAGAAGCGCGCTCTGCCTTTGGAAATAGCGAAAAAACACGCCCCAGAGGCAGCTGCCCAGCAGAAAAACCAACAGTAACCCGAAAGAGAATGCGTGCGTTGTATACCATACGATACCCTGCGTGAGAGCCAATGCCACCGCCCAGACCGCCAGCACGGCTTGGAACAAATTTCGGATCCCCCGGTTTGCGAATACTTTCATACGGCACCTTTACCCATTCCATTTATAGCCCATGCCGCGGACAGTCAGCAGCATCTGCGGTTTGCCGGGGTCGTCCTCGATCTTCATCCGCAGTCGCCGGATGTACACTGTTAAGGCACTGCTGTCAATGTAATCCCCATCGCAGTCCCACAGTGCATCCAGAATTTGTTCCTTGGATAGCACGGCATTCGGATGCTGCATAAAGAAGCAGAGCAGCTTGTACTCTGCGCCGGTCAGTTCCAGCAAGACTCCGTTTTTGTACGCCTGTCCCTGCAACAGCCGGACGGTGATGCTGCCCGATTCCAGTACGGGTTCTCCTGCGCTGGACGCATTTGCACGGCGAAGCAGTGCATTGACCCGCGACAACAGGACACTCAGCTTGAACGGCTTGGTCAGGTAATCATCCCCGCCCATATCCAGTCCCATGATGATATTCATTTCCTCATCCGAAGCAGTCAGGAACAAAATCGGCACGTTGGATGTGCGCCGCACCTTCTGGCAGAAATCGAAGCCAGAGCCATCCGGCAGGGAAACATCTAGCACCAATAGGTCATATTTTCTGTCTGACCACAGCGCATCGGCTTCTGCCAGCGTCCGGGCTGTATCCAGTGCAAAGCCCTGTTTCTTGAATGCAAAGGTCAGCCCACTGATCAGGCTCAGATCATCTTCCAAAAGGAACAGTTTTCTCATGATTCCCTCTCTTTTCCGCGTTTTGTGTGTCCTACAAGTTCAAAAGCATTATAAGTTTTTTCTGCGAACATTACAATGTGCGAAACGGAAATTGTTTTTTGCCGTGTGTTAAATATAAGTCCTACTATCACCGCTTTACTGCGTAAAGTACATTGCAATGCGCTTTTTGGTGCGCCCGAAGGGATTCGCCAAGCCGCGCCCTAGAAACGCCCCACCGGGGCGTTTCTGCCCCGCGGGACGCAAAGCGCGGGGCACGGGCTGTTCGAATCCTCTCTTACTGCCCCATAAAATCCGCGCAAAACAAAAAGAGCAGCACCCCATAAGGTGCTGCTCTTGGTGCGACCGGGAGGATTCGAACCTCTGGCCTTCCGGGTCGGAGCCGAACGCTCTATCCAGCTGAGCTACGATCGCTTATATATGAAAAACGCCGTTACAGCGTATTCCAATCTTGTAAAGTAGTCAATTCCCAACAGTGGTCAATTCGTGGTCTGACTACCGTTGACCACCGCGTTTTTGCAAGTGCAAATTACGCTGTATCGAGAAAAAACAAGCCAAAAACCTGCCGTATCACAGTTGTCGGAGAACTACGACAGGGCGGCATAGACCAGCGTTGAAACGTAAAATTTATTGGTTCTGCACAGTTGCGGCCAAAACAAGAAAAAAGCCCGTTGTTGGTTGTCACAACAGGCTTTTCCAGCATTTCACAAGGCATTTGCACAGCAGTGGTCAAATGGTGGTCAAAAATCAGGGACACTCAACACGCAGTATCCCTGTGGAAAGATTTTACAGACGAAAGCGGTGCACCATTCCAGCAGATTTTGTCCTGATCATAGACTACACGGGTGGCCTCTTTCACAAATGCTTTTACTTCCGGGTAGGGACTTGGCCACGTCACATTGATTCGCCTGCAAGTCTGATAGGAGATGAGATAAAAGGCATCGCGCTCCGGGTCGCGATTGAAATAGCCTTGCGCATTTATGGAATACACATCATTTCAAGTAAGTAATTAATAGATTCATGACAGCTTCGCCAGAAAGTTCGTATCTCGGAGTACCGCCAAAACTGGGCAGGGGAGCAACACCAAAATCATGGACATACTATGCCGACCATACTGGTCGGACAATTTATTTGATAGAATAAAAACAACTTCTGCACTTGGTGAAATCCCGAGAGAGACTGCCGCTTTACGACTAATTTAAGACGCAATTCAAAGACGACAGCAAAATTCCCGCTCGTCTTACCCCTCATACCCTTTTCCGTCGTACTTATCCCTCTCGGGGGTGCCCAGCAGCACATCGGCATACGGGCCGCCCAAGGCTTGCAGGCCGGCGGCGACCAGACCTGTGAAACGCACTGCACCAAGGTACCGCAGGTGGGTGTTGTCCTCCTTGCCGTCGGGGTAGTTGGGGTAGAGGTTCGGGGTAAAGACCATGTACAGCTCGCGGCTGGAGGGCTCGCCCATCTCCTGCACCAGTTTGGTGGATGCGGCGCTCAAATCAATCAGCGGCAGGTCCTCGCGCGCGGCCAGCAGGCGCACAGCGTCGGGGTAAGCACCGTGGGTCGGGACCAAAATGCCCCCCTCAAAGCGGCGGCGCACCAGCGGCGTGATGAGCACAGGCAGCGCGCCCTTGGCCTGCGCGGCGTGGGCGTAGGCCAGCAGGTTGGCGGCAAACTGATCAGGCGCGGCGTAGCGGGTGGGGTCTTCGGACTTTTCATCGTTGTGGCCGAACTGCATCAGCAGCAAATCGCCCGGGCACAGGGCCGCCTCCACCGGGGCCCACAGGCCCTCGTCGTAAGCTCTTGGTGCTGCGGCCGTTGCGGGCATGGTCGTACACCGCAATGCCGGGGCGCACATACAGGTCCAAGACCTGCCCCATGCCGCACTGCGGCCACGTGGAAATATTGTTGAACTGCACGGTGGAATCACCAATCCAAAAAATACGTGGTGCCATAAGCCAAAACTCCCTTTATTACATTATTATATCTACTATAACGCGCGCCGCGCGCCAAAACAAGCGTTTCAGCCGCGGTAGAGCGTGCGTTTGCCCAACCACCCACAAGGTCCACGGCGGGACCCATCAAAAGCATGATGCCAATCGTGACGGGCCCGACGCTGCCGCCCAAGACGAGCGTCAACACGACCCACGCGGCGTCCCACGCCATGCGTACGGCGCGGAAGGGCAGATGGGGCAGCGTGGCCGCCAGTACAAAGGACATCGCGTCATAAGGCGCGGTGCCGAGGTCGGCAGTCATGTACAGCGACGCCGCCACGACGAAAACCGCAAGGGCGGCCACCATGAACACAAACCGCGCAGCCCCGCCTGCGGGAGCCGTGATGCCGCACAAACGGAACACCCAGCCGAAGAAATCCGCCGTGTAGCCCACCAACACCATGTTGGCCAGTGTGCCAAGGCCGATGCGGTGCGGGTCCTGCCACAACACAAGGCAAAACATGACGGCGTTGATGAGCAGCTCGGCGCTACCCAGTAGCCAGCCCATGTGGGCGGCAAACGCGAGGCAGGCCGTCGTGAACGGGTCGGTGCCGAGGTCGGCCAGCACAAGGGCGGCCACGGCAAAGCCCATAAACAGCACGCCCACCGTCATGACAGCGGCGCGGCGCAGGCGGTAAGCTCCGGCTGGTAAAAAGTCAGTAAAACTCATTTTTGGCATTTTTCGGCAGTCCTTCCCGTACAACAGTTTTTTATACTAACCATATCACGCTGCCGCGTGCCAACACAAGACACAGTATTTATAAATGCGAAATTGTTCCCCCTGCACTGCCGAGCGCGTTGACTTTTGGCAGTGAAAAATGGTATAGTACTAAAAAGGGGGAGTGTCGGAATGTTTGAAACAATTACAAAACATGTGCGGGAAAACTCTGTCGTGCGGTTCCTGCTCTCCCACCTGATCATTCTGCTGGCGGCGCTGCTGATTTGTGCGGTGGGATTCCGCAGCGCGTTCGTCATTGTGCGCAATGATGTGCTGGACAGCACAATGTTTGCGATGACGCAGGCCGTGTCCAGCGTGGACAACGGCCTGACGGAGCTGCGCACGCTGGGCATGCAGACCGCCCGCAGCGAGTCAATCTATCGGTTGGAAAATCTGTGCCACACCGACGATAACTACTACCAAAACATCATCCGCGTCATCAACGAGTATTACCAGCGGATGCTCTACTGCTCGCCCAACTGGGGGAACAATACCTTTATATATCTAAACGGCCTTGACCGCGTTATCTACAACCGCGCGGTCTATGCGCCGGACATTTTCAGCGGCTACCTGCTGGAATGGGGCGATGACGCCGCGCTGTGGCAGGCGGTCTGCACCGACGACAACCGCGCGCCGTTTTTCTGCAAGCTGGGCGGGCAGGACATCTACTACGGCATCCCCAGCAGCCGCCTGATGAGCGGCAAGATCGGGACCGTGTTCTTCCGCATCGATTCGGATTGGCTGGAGGAAAAGTTTTCGTTTTTGGAACAATACAACGGCTATTCGCTGTTTGTGCTGGACGACGACAACGGCGGGACTTGCCTGTACGCCCACGATGATTTGAACTTGGCCGACAGCCTGCCCGCGGACTGGCTGACCGCGCAGGGCACATGGAACAGCGGCAACGATTTGGTCCTGCACCTTGCGGGCAGTGATGCGCTGGGGTTGAGCTACCTGCTGGTTCTGCCGGAACAGCAGGCGATGCAGCAGTTGAACGCGCTGTTGATTCAAATGGTGCTGCTGGTTTTCGCGGCGGTCGTGCTGGGCACGGCAGTGTCGCTCTACTTTTCGGTGCGGCGCGGGCGGCCCGTCAATGAGATCGCGCGCGCCTTGCAGGCAGCTGACGGCGCGGTGAACACCGATTTGAACCTTATCAGCAGCGCGGTCAGCCAGCTTGTGCAGGATAACACCCATCTGCTGCAGGAGCAGGCGGCCGACCGCCCGGCTTTGCAGACAGCGTTCTACCACAACCTGCTCAAATCGAACTTTGTCTCCCGCCCGGAAATGGAGTATATGGCGCAGCGCGCGGGCATTGAACTGACAGATAAAACCTACTGCGCCGCCGTGCTGCGCCTATTCCCCGGTATTGATATTGACGCCATTGACGGCCAGACCGTGGAGGACGCCAAGGTGCTGCAGCAGGCCATCAGCGCCTATGTGGACGAGCTGTGCGTGCGCCCTGTGCACAACTACAAGCGCAATACCCTGGAAACCCTGTATATGTTTGAGATCCAGAACCAGGAAAAACTGCTGGGTGTGCTGCACCGTGTTGCGGCGTGGCTGCATGAGCAATACCATGTGGAAGCCCACTGGGGCGTTGGCACCCCCTGCGATGACCTGATGCAGTTCTGGAAAAGCGCCGAGGAAGCCGCAGCCGCCCAGCACGATGCGGACGGCGGAACAGCGGTGCAGGTGTACGGCAGCCAGCTTGGCGCCCGCGATGGCTATTACTTCCCCTATGTAGTGGAAGAGCGGCTGACCCAGAGCCTGCGCGCAGGCGATGCCAAAGCTGTGGAAGATGTGCTGAGCCTTTTGCAGACGGAAAACTTTGTGCGCCGCAGTTTGAACCGCAGCCGCATGCGCCAGCTGAACCGCCGCATTGTGGAAATCCTCTCCGCACAGACCGGCGTTATAGTGGAAGAAAACGCTGACCTGATGGCGCTGAACGAACTGGCGTTTGACTATAAAGGCGATTGCGAACCCTATTTTGAGCGGCTGAACACCCTGTGCCAGGCGCTGTGCAGCGAGGTGACCCAGCAAAAGAACGCCCGCCGCAGCGAAAACGTGAAAGCCATTGAGGAGTATATCCGCAAGAACTACCACAACCCGAATCTTGGCCTGGCCATGGTCAGTGCTGAATTCAATCTGTCGGAGGGGTATCTGTCTGCCATTTTCAAAAAGGAGACCGGCACCAACTTTGCCGAGTATCTGGAGCAGCTCCGCGTCAAGGCGGCCTGTGTTCTGCTGCAGGATGGCTGCAAGGTTTCGGATCTGCCGGAGCGGCTGGGGTACAACAGCATCCAGTCGTTCCGCCGCGCGTTCAAGCGAGTGATGGGCGTTAGCCCGAGTGAATACAGAGAATAAAACGACACATCGCAATAATTCTAAGAGGGAACGATTCTTCTCCACAAGAATCGTTCCCTTTTTCTGTTGGGGAACAGATGCATAGAAACGGGAAACTGCCCCTTATGCGGCGGGGGGCGGCGTGGTATGATGCAGATACAGCAAGCGGGACGGACAAACCCGCGGCGGTGCATTTCACATCACGAGAGGAGAGAATTTATTCCATGCCACTGAAAACCCGGTTGGCCCCCAAGGAGCATATGGGGCTGACGACCCGGCAGAAAATCAAAAAGTATCGGGCATTCTACATTATGTTCATCCCGCTTTTCCTCTGCTTGGTCTTGTTCTCCTACCTGCCGATGTTCGGCATTCTCTACGCATTCACCGACTACACCCCCTTCAAGCCCGCCAGCTTCGTTGGGCTGCAGAACTTTCAAAAGCTGTTCTCCCAAGCGGGTTTCTGGAAAGCGTTTTTCAACACGCTGCAAATCAGTATCACCAAACTGATCATCGACACGGTCGGCAGCATTGTGCTGGCTCTGCTGCTGGATGAACTGCATTTCAAATGGTTCAAAAAGATCTCCCAGACCATCATCTACATCCCGCACTTTATGTCCTGGGTTGTTGTGGCTTCCATCTTTACCATGTTCCTCTCGCCGAAAAACGGCCTGATCAACGGCGTTATCACCGCTTTGGGCGGCGATTCCATCTATTTCCTCGCCAACGAAAAATGGTGGCGGCCCATCTTTTATATGATCGCTGTCTGGAAAGACATCGGCTGGGGCACCATCATCTACATTGCGGCGCTTTCCGGCGTGGATATGGAGCAGCACGAAGCCGCCGTTCTGGACGGTGCAACCCGCTTCCAGCGCGTGATCTACTTAACGCTGCCCGCCATTTCCGGCACCATTGTTACCGTCTTTATCCTGAACCTGGCCAAGGTCCTGAACCTGTTTGACCCGGTGTGGGTATTGCAGAACTCCATGGTCGTCAACACCTCGGACGTTTTGGAAACCTATGTTTACCGCATGGGCATTTCCGGTTCGCAGTACGGTCTGTCCACGGCAGCAGGCTTGTTCAAATCCGTCATTTCTATCCTGCTGGTTGCCATCGGCAATAAGCTGAGCAAAAAGCTGACAGGCGAGGAGGTACTGTAATATGAACGGCATCAATTCCAAAGACCGTTTCTCTTTTGCCAAGGGCTACCGTGCCCGCACGATCTTTTTGATTTTTGATATCCTGCTGCTGGGCATCCTGATGTGCATGATGGTGCTACCGCTGCTGAAAGTGATCGTTGATTCCATCGACCCCACCAGTTACGGCGTGCGCCTGTGGCCCCGCAAGATCGATTTTTCGGCTTATGAGATGATCCTGACCACCTCCAGCCTTTACCGCCCGTTTTTGGTCTCTGTGCTCACCACCGTTGTCGGTACCGTTACCGGCCTGTTCATCATCACGATGGGTGCTTATGTCCTGATCCAGAAAGATATGCCCGGTCATGTTCTGATGGGCCGCATGGTTCTGTTCACCATGATGTTCAGCGGCGGTATGATCCCCACCTACCTGACCATCAAGAACCTGGGGCTCATGAACAACATGCTGGCCGTTATCATTCCGTGCAGCGTTTCGGCTTACAACACCATTCTGATGCGCAGCTTCTTTGCCAGCATCCCGAACGAACTGTTTGAATCCGCCACCATTGACGGCTGCTCGCCCTTCGGCTGCTTCTGGCGCATCATGCTGCCGCTGTCCAAGCCTGCACTGGCTTCCGTTGGCCTGTTCATCGCGGTCGGCCTGTGGAACGAGTATATGCACTTCATCCTTTACATCACTGACCCCAACTGGCAGAACTTCCAGGTCAAGGTCCGCTCCCTGATTCTGGAAGATGGCCTTTCCGGCACAGCCATCACACTATCGGCTGATATGTTAAAATCGGCAACGGTCGTTGTGGTCGTGCTGCCATTCCTGTTCATCTATCCCTTTGTACAGAAATACTTCACCAAGGGCGTTACCCTGGGTGCTGTCAAGGGCTAAAAACTCGTACTTGCGGCGGAGTAGTCCGCCAGGTAAAATAGAACTATATCAAACGGAGGAGAAAACCATGAAAAAACAGATTTCCATGCTGCTGGCCACGGCCTGCGCAGCCTCCCTGCTGGCCGCCTGCGGCGGCTCCGGCAGCACCACCACGGATTCCAGCTCTGCTGCTGACACCACCGCCACGGCTGCTTCCTATTACGAAAGTGCCCAGAAGCCCGACAAGCTCGTCTGGTGGGTCCATGACGGTATGCACCAGGAGGACGGCTCCGAGCAGTGGATCGCTGAGTTTGACGCCAAAACCGGCATCGACCTGGAACTGGACTTCATTGATAACAACGAGTACACCAAAAAGCTGGAACTGGCCTATGCTTCTGACACGGTTCCCGATACCTTTGACCTGAACGGCGAGACGCTGGGCAACTACGCCGCGCAGGGCGCTATCGCCGACCTGACCGACCTCGTCCACGAGAGCGGCCTGTATGACAAGGTCGACAAGAACCTGTGGGACGCCCTGACCGTCAACGGCAAGATTTACGGCGTCCCCCGCGAGACGCCTTCCGCCATCGTGACCTATGTCCGCAAGGACTGGCTGGACCGCCTCGGCATGGACGTGCCCACCACCTATGACGAGTTCATTGAGATGCTGACCCGCTTTAAGAACGAGATCCCGGAGTGCACCGCACCTTACACGGCCCCCGGCCTGAAGAGCACCCAGGCACTGCCTGAGTTCTACCAGGGCGCAACCGCTGACTATGTGAAAGTTGACGGCAAGTGGGTCGACGGCATGGCACAGGATAACATGCTGACCGCCCTGCAGAACCTGCAGGATGCTTACACCGCCGGCCTGATCGACCAGGAAGCCATCACCAACACCACCAGCGCCTGCCGTGATGAGTGGTACGCCGGTACCGTCGGCTGCTTCCCGTACTGGGGCGGCCTGTGGGGCGAGACGCTGACCGTCCGCCTGAAGCAGAATGTCCCCGACGCCGAAGTCATCGCTCTGCCTCCCATCGAGGGCGCTACCTACCTGTACAGCGCCCCCAGCGTGCAGGTCATTTCCTCCAAGCTCAGCGATGAGCAGGTTGCCTCTGTCTACAAGTATTTCATCGAGTACATGCACGACGGCGGCGAGGGTCAGGTTCTGTTCCAGAGCGGCGTTGAGGGCGTGCACTGGCAGCAGAGCGGCAACAATATTGACCCGCTGCCCACTATCTCCAAGCCTGCCGAGGCTTTCCGCAAGGCATGGATCACGCCTTGGCTGGCCCTCACCCCGATGACCGCCACCGATAAGAATGTCGAAGTCTCTCAGGAGGTCACCGATTCTCTGGCCGTTGTCTCTGCCAACGCGAAGAACATCTCCGTCTTTCCTGTGTCCGAGCAGCGCACCATGATCACCTCTGACCTGACCACCACCCGCGAGAACATCATCTCCCGCGTCGCTATGGGCCAGCTGACCCCCGAGGAAGGCATGGCCGAGTACAAGGCACAGGCCGAGACCCTGAACGTTGCACAGGCGTTGGAAGAAATGAACGCCAACGCATAACCTTACCATTCTCTAGTCCTTCTAAATACAAAGGAAAAGGGGCCGGGCGATTGCCCCGGCCCCTTTTCCTGTATCTGTGACCCGTTAAGATAAAGGAGCAAACCATGAAGATCACCTTGACCCAGTTCCGCCCCAATACCGCCGAAGCCGTCTGGACTGACTGTTTTGCCCAGGCCATTGCCGAACTGCACAAAGCGGGCGGCGGTGTGCTGACCGTACCGACAGGGGAGTATTCCACCGGCCCCATTGAGCTTTGCAGCAATATGGAGCTGCACCTGGAACCGGGCGCGGTCATCCGCTTTTTGAACGACCCTGCAGCCTTCCCTTTGCAGGAATGCCAGTACGAGGGGCGCATCTCCCACCGGCCCAAACCCTGCCTTTCCGCTTTCAATGCCGAGAACGTGGCCCTGACCGGCTTCGGTGTGCTGGATGGCTGCGGTGCACCGTGGTGGGCTGCCCAGCGCGCCCGCACCCTAGCCAATGGCCGCCCCTACCTGCTGCATTTTGAAAACGTCACCCACCTGCGCGTCTGCGGCGTGCAGCTGCGCAACAGCCCGGCGTGGACCGTCCATCCGCTGAACTGTGTGGATGTGCTGATCGAGGATGTCTCCATCTGCAACCCTTACAATTCTCCCAACACCGACGGCATCAACCCCGAAAGCTGCCGCGATGTGCGCATCCTGAACTGCCGCGTTGACGTTGGCGATGACTGCATCACACTGAAATCCGGCACCGAGGAAACGCCGAGCCCCGCACCCTGCGAGAACATCGTCATTGCAAACTGTCTGCTTGTGCACGGACACGGCGGCATAGTCATCGGCAGCGAGATGAGCGGCGGCGTGCGCAATGTCACGGTCACGAACTGTGTGTTCACGGGTACCGACCGCGGTTTGCGCGTCAAGACGCGCCGCCGCCGCGGCGGCTGTGTCGAGAATCTGCGCCTGTCGAATTTGGTAATGGAGCGCGTGTTCTGCCCGTTTGTTTTTAATATGTACTACAGCTGCGGCACGGCCGAAAAAGACCGCTGGGTGTGGGAAAAGACGCCCTACCCCGTGGACGGCGGCACGCCCGCGTTCCGCAACATCCGCATCAACGGTGTCACCGTCGTGGGGGCCACGGCGTCGGCGGGTTTCTTCTACGGTCTGGCCGAAAGCCCTATCGATGGCCTGAGCCTGACGGACTGCCATATCGAGATGGCCCGCGGTGCGGCCCCCGAAAAGCCCGCCATGATGGGCAACTTGGAGCCGATGAGCGCGCGCGGGTTCTTCCTGCGCAACGCGAAAAACGTGGAATTTCACAACGTGACGCTAAAAAATGCGGACGGCGAAGCCTACGACACCGACGAGAGCGTCGACGGCGAGTTTTAACAGGAGAGAAGAATGAAACTGTACGATAACACGACCGAAAACGGCCAAAATTACAGAAATCCCGTGCTGTACATGGACTACAGCGACCCCGATGTCATCCGCGTGGGGGAGGATTACTACATGGTGGCGTCCAGCTTTACCTACCTGCCCGGTGTGCCGCTGCTGCACAGCCGAGACCTCATCCACTGGGAACAGCTGGCGTGGTGCGTCGAAAAGCTGCCCTTTGCCCGCTACGACCTGCCCGCCCACGGCTGCGGCACGTGGGCCCCGGCCATCCGCTACCATGACGGCATGTTCTATGTCTTTATCCCGCTGCCCGACGAAGGCATTTTTGTCACAACTGCGAAAAATCCCGCAGGCCCGTGGAGTGAGCTGCACTGCATCAAGCAGGCCTGCGGCTGGATCGACCCCTGCCCGTTCTGGGACGACGACGGCAACGCCTACATGGCCCACGCCTACGCCAAGAGCCGCTGTGGCATCAAGCACCGCATCGATGTCTGCCGCATGGCCCCAGACGCAAGCCGCCTGCTGGACGACGGGGTCGAGGTGTTCAACAACGAGCTGATGCACCCCACGATGGAAGGCCCGAAGTTTTATAAGCGCAACGGCTGGTACTACATCTTTGCGCCTGCGGGTGGCGTCGGCACGGGCTGGCAGGTGGCGCTCCGCTCTCGCAGCCCCCTCGGCCCCTATGAGCAGAAAATCGTTCTGCATCAGGGCAATGCCCGCACCAACGGCCCCCATCAGGGCGCGTGGATCGACACGCCCGCGGGCAAGGACTGGTTCTTCCACTTCCAAGACGACGGCGTCTATGGCCGCATCCTGCATTTGCAGCCCATGACATGGTGCGAGGATTGGCCGTTCATCGGCTTGGAGCAGAACGGTGACGGCATCGGCGAGCCGGTCGAGAGCTGGCCGCTGCCCCTGCCAGAGGTGGACGCCCCCTATGAGTTGACCGCGGATGACGACTTTTCCAAAGGTCTCGGCATCCAGTGGCAGTGGCAGGCAAACCCAAAGAAAGAATGGTACACCGCCGAAAACGGTGCACTGACGCTGCCCGTTCTGCCCTGCGCCCGCGGCGAAAGTCTGCTGTGGTACATGCCGAATGTGCTGACGCAGATGCCGCAGGCCCGCGCGTTCACGATGCAGACGACCGTCACGCTGGCTGCCGACGGCAACGGCGATGAGGCGGGTATCGCGGTCATGGGGCACGATTACTCTGCACTGGCGCTGCACCGCGGCGCGGCGGGCAATGAGCTGGTGCTTTACCGCGGCAAAGTCACGGCCCGCACAGCCGAAGGTGTGGCCGAGGAAGAAGGCGTCCTGCGCCTGCCGTTTGCGGGCGACACCGTGACCCTGCGCCTGTACTTTGAGGACGGCGGCACCGTACACTATGCCTATGAACTGAACGGGCAGGAGACGCTGCTGGATGGCAGCTTCCCCGCCGCAAAGTCAACCTGGTCCGGCGCAAAGCCCGCACTGTTTGCCCGCAATACCGCCAACAAGGCGGGTGGGCAGGGCCGCTTTGGCGCTGTGAGCTTTGAACGTCTGTGAGGGAAGCGACGATGAATGAATACGCTGAATATTTTTCGCTGATACGCGCAAATGACTTTGAGGGCGCAAAAGCCTATCTGGCCGTCAACCCTGCCGCAGCCAATGCGCGGGACAATACGGGCGTGCCCGCCGTCCTGCGCGCAATGCAGACCGGGGACGATGATTTCTGCCGCTGGATTATTGAGCAGAGCCTTTCCAAATTGAACGAGACTGACCCCGACGGGGCCACAGCTCTGCACTATGCCGCGGCCAAGGGAAGCCCGGAACTCCTGCGCTATCTTGTCGAGCGTGTCGGCTGGGACCCCCTGCGCGGCGACTGCAAGGGCCGCACGCCCTACGGCATCGCCCACATGGCGGGAAACGCGGCGGGCGAAGCCTACTTTGCCGAGGCCGTCGGCGCAGCATGGGATGATTTGTACGCCAACCCCGTGCTGCCCGGGTTCCGCCCGGACCCGTCCATTGTGCGCGTGGGCGAGGACTACTACATGGTCAACTCGTCCTTCACATGGTTCCCGGCCATCCCCATCAGCCACAGCCGCGACCTTGTCCACTGGGAACCCGTCGGTCACGTGCTGACTGACCCCGAAAACGCGATGTTACAGGGCCTTGAGGGCGGCCACGGCTACTGGGCACCCGATATTTCTTATTATAGTGGGCGTTTCTACGTCACGGCCACTCTGCGCCGCAACGACGACCATCCCCGCCCGCGCGCGCAGATCGTGACGAGTGCCCCCGCGCCCGAAGGCCCGTGGGACCCACCCGCCGTCATTGAGGAAAACGGCATCGATCCGTCGCTTTTTACGGACGGCGACGGCAAGCGCTACATGGTGCTGAACCGCGGCGCGCGTCTGCTGCCCCTGACGCCCGACGCCCGCGCGGCGACAGGCCCCGCCCGCCTTTTGTGGTACGGCGACATAAAGCGCGCTAGCGAGGGCCCGCACATCTTGCAAAAAAGACGGGTGGTATTATATTATTTTGGCAGAGGGCGGCACCGGCATGACCCACCAAATCAGCGTCGGCCGCGCCCGCACGCTGGACGGCCCCTACGAGTCGTGCCCCTACGACCCGATTCTGCACCAGTACGACCCCAATGCTACTTTGCAAAAATCCGGCCACGGCGACTTGGTGGAGACACAAAACGGACAGTGGTACGCGGTTTACCTCTGCGCCCGCCCGCAGGACGGTTTCAGCCCGCTGGGCCGCGAGACCGCGCTGGACCCCGTGGAGTGGACCGCCGACGGCTGGCCCATCATCAACCGCGCCGCAAGGGGCCGTCCGCGCTGCAGCGCCGCCCCGACCTGCCGCGGTTCGTGCCCCACGCCGCCAGCCTTGACCCCGCCGATGCGCGCAGCCTTTGGGTCAGCCCGCGCCTGCCCGCCGATGCCGCATGGGACGGCTGCACGCTGAGCCTGCGCGGCGATGTGCGCGATTTGGACGACAAAGCAACAAAGCGGGTATCTACACTCGCCAGACCGCCCTGCAATGCAGCTTCTCCGCACGGCTGGACACAGCCCTGCGCCCCGGCTGGCAGGCGGGTATCACAGGCTATTACGACGAAAAATCCTATTGCAAATTCGGCCTGCGCGGCACCGAAAACGGCACGCTGGCAGAGCTGACCGTCCGCAGCCCAGAAGGAAAGACGGTCGTGCGCAGTGCGCCCGCGGCCTGCGGCACCTTGCGCATGGAGGCTGACGGCCTGACGCGGCGGTTTTACCTCGATGACACACTGTTTGCCGAGCTGCCGCGGGCAGAATTCCTCGCCGATGAGGGTCGCGGCTGCCAAAAGCGCTTCACCGGCAGCATGATGGGATTGTATGCGGTCGGCGCGGATTTTACCGCAAAATTCGGCGAAATGTCGATAGAAAATAGCACATCTGATTGAACACTGTGAGAGGAGGCTCCCTATGGAGCTTTGGTACACCCAACCTGCCGCGGATTGGAATGCGGCGCTGCCCGCGGGCAACGGACGTCTTGGCTGTATGCAGTTCGGCGGTGTCGCGCGCGAGCGGTTCCAACTGAATGAGGACAGCTTGTGGAGCGGCGGCCCTATGCACCGCCTGAACCCCGACGCCTCGGCCACGCTGCCCAAAGTCCAAGAACTGCTCCGCCAAGGCCGCCTGCCCGATGCCGAACGGCTCGCGCTGGATGGGCTGGCCTCGACCCCGTGCGGCATGCGTGCATACCAGCCTTTGGGCGATTTGACTTTGGATTTTGACGGCCTGCCTGCCGAAGCCGACGACTACTGCCGCGGCCTTGACTTGGACGCGGGCACGCTCTACGTCCGCTTCACCGTGGGCGGCGCGCACTACGCGCGGGAGGCGTTCGCCTCCTACCCGGACGGCGTGTTCGTCCTGCGGCTGGAGACCGACGCGCCGCAGGGGCTTTCCCTGCGCTGCCGCTTGGACCGCAAGCGCCGCGAAGAGACAGGGCACTTGGACAATGCCACGACCTATTTCACGGGCGACTCCGACGGCATCGGCTTCACCGCCGCGGTCCGCTTGGCTGAGCATGACGGCGGCACGGCGCAGGCCGTCGGCGATACGCTGCTGTTGCGCGGCGCAAAGTCGGCCACCTTCCTGCTGGCTGCCGCCACGACCTACCGCGCGGTCGAACCCCTGCAGGCCGTCACCGCCTGCCTTGACGCCGCGGCCAAACAGGGATATATTGTTCTTAAAAGGCGATATGCCGAAGATATTTGCAATAATTTTGATACCTGCCGCCTCACCTTTGCCACAGACCCTGCCTTGGAATCCTTGCCCACCGACGAACGCCTGAGGCGCGCCGCCGCACAGCCCGACCCGGGGCTGGACGCGCTGTACTTCCAATACGGACGGTGGCTGCTGTTGCGGCCAGCCGCCCGGGCAGCCTGCCCGCCAACTTGCAGGGCGTCTGGAACGATTCGTTCTTTCCGTCGTGGGACTCCAAGTATACGATCAACATCAACACCGAGATGAACTACTGGCCCGCCAACATCTGTGGTTTGGCGCAAAGCGAGGAACCGCTGTTTGACCTGCTGGCCCGCATGGTGCCCAACGGCCAACGCACTGCGCGGGAGCTGTATCACTGCCGCGGCTTCGTCGCCCACCATAACACCGATTTGTGGGGTGACACCGACCCGCAGGACCGCTACATTCCCGCGTCCTTCTGGCCGATGGGTGCAGCGTGGCTCTGCACCCACATCTGGCGGCATTATCTCTACAGCGGTGATACGAAGTTTTTGCGTGCACAGTTCCCGACGCTCGAGCAGGCGGTGCTCTTCTTCACCGACTTTTTGGAGCAGGACGCCGATGGTTATTATGTGACGAACCCCTCAGTCTCACCTGAAAATACCTACATCCTGCCGGACGGCGTGCGCGGGCATCTCTGCATCGGTCCCACGATGGACCGCCAGATTTTGCGCGAGCTGTTCGCGGGCTACCTTGCCGCCGCGGCCAAGCTTTCCGTCACGAATGAGACGACCTGCGCCGCGGCTGCCATCCTGCCCAGACTGCGCCCGACGCAGATCGGCAGCGACGGACGCTTACTCGAATGGGGCGGCGAGTACGGCGAGGCCGAACCCGGCCACCGCCATATCAGCCACTTGTATGGTCTGGCTCCGGGCATGAGATCAGCACTCTTGCTACGCCGGAACTTGCCGCCGCAGCGCGCAAAACACTGGAATACCGCCTTGCCCACGGCGGTGGCTACACAGGTTGGAGCCGCGCGTGGATCACGCTGTTTTGGGCGCGACTGGGGGAGGGGAGCAAGGTCGAAGAAAACCTGCGCGCCCTCTACGCCAACTCCACCTTCCCGAATCTGATGGACAACCACCCGAGCAAGCGCGGCCCTGTGTTCCAAATCGACGGCAACTATGGCACGACCGCCGCTATGGCGGAATGCCTTGCCCAAGTCAGCTATGACGGCGTCAACCCACAGGCCGTGTCCCTGCTGCCTGCACTGCCGCCAAGATGGCAAAGCGGCGCGGTGCAGGGCCTCTGCCTGCCGGGCGGCGCATGCCTTGACCTCGTATGGGAAAACGGCACTTTGCAGACCGCGGCCTTGCACGCCGCGGCTCCGTGGAAAATGCGCCTGCACTGCGCGGGCGCGGAGGCTGAAATCGAGCTTTCGGCAAGGCAGAGCGTAACCCTGAACGCCGCCCTGCAGCCCATACATTAAAAAACGGAGGGAAAAATGAACGACCATACGGCAGAAGTCCGCAGCTCCCGCAACCTGCGCCGCGGGGCCCACCAGCTTTTAGAGCTGTACCGCGGCCATTGGGGCCAGCTGTTTTGGGCGGCGTTCTGGTTTACTGTCAAACATTCTCCGGCGTGGGTCACGCCGATCGTCATTGCCAACATCATTAACATTGTCACCGATCCGGAGCATCATAATCTGACGCAGTTCTGGCTCAACCTCATCGTCGGCAGCGTATTTATTGCGCAGAACGTCCTGACGGCGTGGCTGCACACCCGCGCCAGCTCGGGCCTGACCCGTGGGGTGGAAATGGAACTGCGCGGCGCAATGGTGCATAAATTGCAGCGCCTGTCCATCCAGTACCACACGCAGGCCCAGACCGGGCGGCTGCTGTCCAAAATCATGCGCGATGTCGAAAATGTCGAGCAGATGATGCAGTCCTGTTTCAGCTCCATCGTGCCGCTCGTCACCAGCGTGACCGTGGCGGTCATCGTCACGGCGCTGAACGACCCGCGCGTGCTGTGGCTCTATCTGTTCGCGGTACCCGTGGCGGGCATCACGGTGGGAGTGTTCCGCCAGCCTATCCGCAAATCGAACCGCTGTTTCCGCCGCGAGATGGAGCGCACGCAGGCCGCCGTCAGTGAGATGCTCGAGATGGTCCCCGTCACCCGCGCCTACGGCTTGTCCGAAGAGGAGGCCGACCGCATGGATGCCCTGCTGGGAGGCGTGCGCGACTCGGGATTTCGGCTCGACACGACGAACTCGCTGTTCGGCGCGACAAGCTGGGTCGTGTTCCAGCTGTTTCAGATGATTTGCTTGGGCTTCACGGGTCTGCTGGCGTGGAACAAGGTCATCACGGCGGGCGAGGTCGTGCTGTACCAGAATTATTTCGGACAGATCGTCACGGCCGTGTCGGGCGTCGTCAACCTGTTCCCGGCGCTGGCCCGCGGCATGGAGTCGCTGAACAGCATCAACGAGATCATGGCCTCCGGCGACGAGGAGCAGAGCGGCACGACGCCCGCCCCTGTGCCGCTGCGCGGCGCGGTGCGGTTTGAACACGTGGCCTACCGCTACCCCGACGCCGAGTGCTCCGTGCTGACGGATTTTGACTTGGCCGTCCCCGCGGGCAGCAGCGTGGCCTTTGTCGGCCCCAGCGGCGCGGGAAAATCGACGCTGCTGAGCCTCCTCATGGGCTTCTGCCGCCCCGGTGCAGGTCGTATTTTGGTGGATGACATCGACCTGCGCGACATGGATTTGAAGAGCTACCGCAGCCAGATTGCCGTTGTACCGCAGAATACGATTTTGTTTTCGGGCACATTGCGGGATAACATTGCCTACGCCGCACCCGACGCCACGGACGAAGAGATTCTCGCGGTCATTGATGAAATCGGCCTGCGAGATATGGTTGACCGCCTGCCGAAGGGCATTTACACGAACTTAGCCGAGCACGGCGGCAACTTCTCGGGCGGGCAGCGCCAGCGCATTGCGATTGCGCGGGCCCTCATCCGCCGCCCGCGGCTCATCATCTTTGACGAGGCCACCAGCGCCCTCGACTCCGAGACGGAGCGCCTTGTCGCCGACGCCACCGCCCGCCTGATGGGCCGTTGCACGACCTTCCTTGTTGCGCACCGTCTCTCCACTATCCAAACCGCCGACCTCATCGCCGTGGTCGAACACGGCCGTATCACCGAACAAGGTGGCTACGAAGAACTTATGACAAAGAAAGGCCGGTTCTACGACCTGAAGATATTGCAGAAATAGTGTGCCCGCTATATTATAAAAGCAGCATTACCAGCAGGTATTGATTTAATAAGTTGTTTGTTGTAACACGACTTTGGTTTAGACCATCAACAAGCTCGAAAGCAACGATGAGAACGGTCTAAACGGTTTCGGCCGCGACATTGCGTACTGTGTCGATCATATCATCGGCAACAACGGCATGGAAAATGGTATGAAGCCAGAGGAGACTGTACAGAAGTATGTGACCTTGGAGGAATATTCTGACAGCTATAAATAAGAGTGACAGGCTTTCCCTGTACGAACGTCGCAGACAGCTGATTGCGGTTTTATATGAACGGCAGAACGATACCATTGGTAATCTTGCTTTTGAATTTTCTGTGAGCTCACATACCATCCGAAATGATATTCGGGTGCTTGAATTAGAATATCCAATCTATACAAGGATGGGAGCGGGTGGTGGTGTGTTCATTCTGGATTCGAGCCGCTTGCAGCAGCGATGGCTGACGGTACGCCAGCGGGAACTGCTGATGGATGTGTGCAGCGTTTTGGATGATGAACAAGCCCTGCTTATGAGATCCATCATTGGCGGGTTATCGCCTTGAATTGTGAATGTCGTGTAAACAATTAGCACTTACTGTTGACCGACTGCTAATCGGTGGCGTATACTAAACTTACAGATTTATTCTGTACAACAGCACCTTTACAACTGAATACACAGCATAACAGGTACTTTACTTTCCCAGTGGGGCGCACAGCAAGGTCAAGGCAGACCCTAACCCACGGCGGGAGAGAACATAATGATACTCCAGATGCCCCACGCGTCAGATGGGGTGACCGCGCAGGGGTTGGAAGAAGTAAGACCTGCAGAGTCAGTGAACGGTCGTTGCCAGCGGCTTGCCTGTTATGTTTCTAAGTCTGGGGGCGAGCGGCAAATTAGACATTTTTTCTCAGCATTTATTTTGATGTACACGGTTTCTTTTATTTATTTATTATTTACATAACCGTGTAACTGACGCCAACATGCGTATTATTTGATTTTTAATGAATTCACATCAAAATTTGCGGGGAAAGTGTACCCTCACGCCCGGTGTAGCTTTGCAAAAAAACAAAAAACAGATTGAGAATAGAACAGAAAAATAAAGCGTTTTAATTTTTACCCTATAAATGCAAAAACGGTGATTAAGGCATGATTAAATTTGCCTTAATCACCGTTTTTTGTCCCTACTTGCGTTTGCGGTTTCCGTGGTCTTCCACAATGAGGTTTTTGCCCGTGCGGCGCACCCTGTTGGGCTCATACTCCAGCAAATCGTTCAAATCGCAGTCCAAGGCTTCGCAGATGCGATCCATTTGCTCATAGGTTATACCTTCTGCGTAGTCATTGCAAATGTGTCCGATTGTGTTAGGGCGGATGCCGGTTTCACGGGAAAGTCTGGCTTGCGACCAATGCTTTTCCCCTAGCAAGCGGGAAAGATGATTGCGGATCATCTTATCGCCCCTACAGGCAATCGTATCACTTTCTGGGAAAATGTCCTCTAGAACGATACATTCTACCGATTTTCGTTAGGCATTTCCCTGCGATTTTGTATAATTGCTGATAAGCACCTCATGGAATTCGCCTGTGGAAACACTGGGCAGATTGTTCCGCCGCACCAGCGGCGTGATTTCGCAGTCTTCGTATAACTTACGGACAGCTTCGCAATCATTATATGAAAGCAAAAAGCGCCCGCGAATATTATGTAAAACTCGTGCCAAACGCTCATGGTCAGCGGTGCTGAATGCTGCTTGGTAGTACTTTTCCGTCCCCATATAGGGCGGGTCGCAATAAAATAGAGCGTTTGGGCGGTCGTAGGTGCGAATCAGCTGCTCGAAGTCCAGATGCTCAATTATAACCTTTCGCAGCCGCTCTTGTACGGGCGCAAAAGATGCAGAAATGTTGCCTGCAATCTTAGGCGCAGTCGCAAAAGTACGGCGGTCGCAGCCAAAGCTCATCTTGATTAGGTAGAGACTGCGCGCCGCGCGCTGGATGTCTGTCAGGCCTCTGCAGTCGGTTTGCGCGGCGCTGTCAAAGAACACCTCGCGGGAGTCCGGCAGCAGGGCAAGCTCCGCCGCGACGGCCTCCGGGTGGTATTTAATGCAGCGGTAAATGTTGATTAGACTGCCGTCGGCATCGTTAAATACCTCCATTTGCCTAGTCGGGTCTTTGCCAAACAGCACCCATCCTGCACCTCCGAAGACCTCAATGTAACGGCCAACGTCATCTGGAAATGCCGCCAAAATTTCGCTGCGCAAAGCGCGTTTTCCGCCAATCCATCCGATAAAACTGTTCATGTGCAATCAACCTTTCTGGGGCGATAGGATGATTCGCACAAGAGTATTATTTGTCTGTGGCAATGGTTTGCAGGCGCTTAACAAAATCCGCAATGTAGTTCGAGCCGCGGGACGCGAGGATGCCTGTCAGAATCATGCCAAGCCATGGGACAGCAAACGATACGCCCAATGCATCGTAAACATCCGCACCCGCCGCCATGCACAACGCGCAGCTGATAATCAGCGCTGCCAACTGCGTGGCGGCGGTCTTGCGGTCACCGTCCAGCGCAGCCTTCCCGATGCTCTTTCCAAGCTCAACAAGTCCCTCAACAGTGATGGCCATAACAATAGATAGTGCAATCATACTCATAAAAATCTCCTTATTCTGTCACATACTCCGCTAGGTAAAGTCCCCGGTCAGTCAGCTCCAACGCGGCGCACTTGCGCATAATGAGCCATGCGTCGCCGCTCGACACAGGCCCAATGGTCAAGATCTGCATGATCTGCCCGCCGATCCGCTCGGCCTTGTACAGCCCTGCTTCCACCAGCCCAAGCCCCTGCGCCAGCTTGTACAGCGTCAGTGCATCGCCGCTGGATACGGGGCCAATGGTCAGCTTTTGCAGCGGCAGCGCGTTTGGCTTCGTGTCGGCATCCGGTTCGGCAGTCTTGTGGCCTTGCAGCCCAGCCTGGATCATGATCTGCTCATAGTCCTTGTAGACCTTATTGCAATCCAGATGGCTGCCAAACCCCGGCACGCCCAGCGCGTTGGCGCTGCTGTACTGCCACATTCCATGTGGCAGGGGGCAGGTGCAGGCTGAACCGTACTGCGCGGGCCAGCAGTCGAAGCAGGTCAAAGCCTGCCAGTCCAGGCGATTGCGGATGAAGTCAGTCGAGGCATACAGGATGCCGTAGTAGCCCGCATCCTGCACCTCGCCCAGGAACGCTTCCACCAGCGCGGTGCGCTGCGCGTTGGTCAGGCGCAGGATGCACGGCTCATACTCAATGTCATAGGCCACCGGCAGGCACAGATGCTTGCCCTGGATTGCGGCCAGGCAGCAGCGTGCTTCCTGCCGTGCTTCCGCCGGTGTGCTGGCATAACTGTACCAGTACACGCCGTACTGGATGCCCAGCCGTTCGCACTCTGCACTGTTGCGCTCAAACTGCGGGTCAACCTGGTTCTTGTACCGCCCGTACCCCGCGCGCAGCATCGCGTGCGTCACGCCCGCATTTTTGACCGCTTCCCAGTTGATTTTTCCCTGGTGCTTACTGACGTCGATCGCGTTGTAAATTACATCCATGGCGATTCCTTTCTTTTTTTTGCAAAACAAAAGGCCCTCCGCCCCGGTCGGGGGGGGGCGGAGAAGCCGCGAACGATTTTGTGAGTTGTCCTTATATCCAGCGGTAATGGGGCTTGTCCTCGCCGTAGAGTTGCCAGCGCAGCCAGTCATCCAGCAAGATGGCGGCAGCGGACACGACGATCCACGCGGCGGAAAACGGCAGGCAGATCTGCCCCATCAGGTTGAACGGCATATCTGTGTAGTCCCACACGCCCAGCCCAAGCCAGAGGTTGAGCACGCACCCGGCGGCGAACTCGGCAGCCGTGACCATTGCCGCACCAAGCAGGCATTGCCCCCAGAACGGCATTTCCCACGGCAGCCACTCGTTCAGGCCGCCAAGCAAAAGAAAAAGGACGCCGCCCAAAATGGGCATCGTCCAGTGTACGGGGAGCGTCCCCGCAAAGTATCTCCAGTGCAGCTCGATCTCAAAATAGGCTATCGCGCCGACGGCAAACAGCGCCGCGTGCTTACTCAGCCGCCACATCCGCTGTCTCCTGCTGTGCCAGCAGCGCCCGCAGCACGTCCGTTCGGTATGCTTCCGGGATGTCCATGCCGTAGGTCACGCCGCGCAGCTCGGTCACGGTCTCCAGCGCCAAAATGTAGCCGCGCAGGGCGTTGAAATAGCTTTCCTGGTACAGCTTCCACCGGGTTGCGGCATCCGCAATCCGGCCAAAGTCTGCGGCGGAATAGTAAGAACATTCCTCGCCGTCGGCGTGGTATGGGACGCTATCGGCCCCAGAGGCCACACGCCCCTGCAAGCTCAATAAATTCAACTGGTCTTCCAGCGTCAAAGAAAAATGCTTCGTTTCTCCGCCGGTCAGCGTCACGTCCACGCCGCCCACAATGGCTGCGTTGCAGGTCGCCGACATCTGTGCCACGGTCTCGGTGCGCACGTCCTCCACGCTCTGCGCTTTGGTTCCGGGCGTGTACTCCCACCACGCTTCAAAATCCGCTGCAATATCCTCTGCACTCACGGTGCCGGGCACGCGAATTTGGCGTTCCTCGCACTGCCAGCAGGTGGCGACGTCGCCGTTTTCGCCAGTTGTTTCCGATTCGGCGATGCTTTTTCGCAGAATTACATCGGTCTCGCTGCCCAGCGGGAAAACTTCTATTTCGGTAGGCCTTTCGGTGTATTGTTCAGCCATTATGCTGCCTCCAATCTCAGCTTGTGCAGTTGCTTGCCCCGCCAGGAGGCGGAGCGCTTGGCTGCTTTTATCAGTTTGTATACGTTATATTTGGTGCAAAAGCCCCGGCTGTCGCTGTGCTTGATTTCGCCCCACTGGCTCAAAATCCGTTGGGCGCGCCACCATGGCACATAGCCCAGGGTGTCCAGGTTCCGTTGGGCGCGCAGAATTGCCCGCCGCAGCCGTACAAAATTGCGGCCCCGGATAATGGTATAGGTGCGGCGCACCACATACCCCATCATATCCAGCCCAGGGGTCCTCTGGCGGCTACCCTTGCGGCGGCGGTTCCGCTGCTGGCGCTCCTGTACAAACGATGCAAAATGCACGATTTGCCAGGCGCTCTTGATGGTCAGCCCCAAGGTTTCTTTGGCCCAGCGCGTGGTGTCCCGCATCACCTTTTCCAAGTTGGATATGCGGCCATATACCGTGATGTCATCCGCATAGCAGGTGATGGCCAGCACCATCTTCAGGCTTTTGTCGCGGCGCACCTTGCGGTGGCTCAGGATGTAGCGCAAAACATAGCTCATCACATAATTAAACAGCCAGCAGGGCAGGTAGCCACCGATCAGTAGCACCCCATCTGGGTAGTTCGCCATGATGGCCTCCACCAGCCACAGCAGCACCTTGTTTTTGCCAATGTCCCGGCGCAGCAGGGTCATAACGCACTCCACCGTGGTGGAGGGGTACGCCTTTCGCACATCACACTTGGCAGCATCGGTTTTGTGATGCAATGCCCGGCGCAGAATACGTTCGTTTTGCCGCTTGCCCTTGATTTGGCCCTTGCCCGGCAGGCTGCCATACTGGATGGGCAGCAGCTTGGCCCGGAACAGCGGGTCCAACGCACCCTTGGCAATGTACTCAAATACCTGTTGCTTGGGGCTTTCCTCGCAAATATCCCGCAGCTTGCCATTTTCCCGCAGCTGGAACTGCCGTACAGGCTCAAAGTGTACATCTCGCGCCAGAATATCTGCCTGGGCCTGCTCGGCCACCGCGTCAATGGCATCCAGCGTTTTGCTGCAGCTTTGGTCCTGTATTTCCTGCTTCAGTTCTGCTTTTGTGATTTTCCCGGTTGAAATCAATAGTTTTTGGAATCTTCCTTTTGACCTTTTTCCAATAAAGCACAGATGCACTTGCTGCCGGATAAACTCCAAATCCTCAACATTTACATCTGCCGGTTTACAGTAGGTCTTCACCAGTTTCACCTCTTGGTTTGTGTCTTCGGTGGCGTTCGCCACAGCTACTAGCCTCCGCTGGTTTCAGCACAATTTTCCCGATAGGGGCGGAATATACGGCGCAATATATATTTTCGGTGCAAGGGGCACTTTGCCCCCAAACTAAGCCAGGCGAGCCAGCAGACCCGTTCCAGTTACTGTTACCTGTTGAATTGTTAGAATTGCGCGCGGGCAACCCCGCATTACCATTGTTATTAAGGTTGCAGCAGGCCCACGCGGCACGGACCCCACTCCCACCCCAATAGCAGAAGGTGAAAACAGCAACTAACTCAAGAAAGCTGACGAATACGCCGTACATCCCACAGGAATTATACCATATTCCTGATGCTTGAAAAAACCCAAAATCAAAAATCTATAAACGGCTGCCGCTTCGCGGCAGCCGTTGGGGCCGTTCCACAGTGGGTGCGTGCCTGATTTGTCTGGGTGACAATGGGGCTTGCGCCCCCTCTTGCCCCGGCTGCGCCGGAACAATTCACCCCTGTGTCACCCAGCCAAACCAGGCGAGCCAGCAGACCCGTACCAGTAACTGGCAACCCGCTGAACGTCAGAATAGCGCGCGCGGGCAACCCCGCATTAACCATTGCTAGTAAAGGGCGCAGCAGGCCCACGCGGCACGGACCCCACTCGTTGCCAGACCAACGTAGAAGCCAGCCTTACACCCGGTACCGCTACCGGCTACCGTGCTAACGGTATCCGGCCACAGAACTGCTTTATCCTCTGCCACTGCCGTATCCTCAATGTACTGCCAGCCGCTGCTGCTCCCAGCGGGGAACACCAGCGTCAAATCCTCTTGCTTGGTGTAATCGCTGGTAATGCTGCTGCCGTTCACCTTGCTTTGGTCGTGGCAGGTGTAGCAATCAAAGGTGTAGTCGCCATCCGCATCCGTGCCCCACTGCCACAGCTCATCACTAATAATTAGGTATGCGCCAATTTGGAACTCGGTGCGCTGTATCAGCCCCGGTTCTTTTCCTGTGGTGGGGCTGTACCGGCTGCCGTCATAGCCCTGCACCGTATCGTTCCAACCGCTCCAGTACGGCATAGTGGAGATGTAGGTGTCGGTGGTTATGTCAAATGGCGTCTCTGTGTCCAGGTTTACAGCTTTATAAGCAGTGCCATCTACCGTTACATCTGTGATACTCTTAATGCGCACGTTTTTGGCCAGCTTGTACATACTGGCTGTACCGCGATCGGCACTGGTGCCCGTCCCGGTATCGCCCACAATGACGCTGCTGCCGACAAAGAGATTTTTCGCCTGCGTGGCGGTCAGCAGCACGCGGGTTACACCGGTCTCAGCTGCGGCAGCCTTATACTGGTAATTGTACGCCGTGCAGCCTTCAATCGTGCCGGAGTTGCCCTTGCGCGCGTACTTCAGCCGGATCATGGCAAGCTGCCACTTGATCAGGTTGCCGCTCGCGCCGCTGTACTGCGACCCGCGGGCGCGCCATTTGGCGACGTCTGTGTTATGGCTGCTGTAATTGAGCGGCGGCAAGCCCGTGCCGCAGGTGACGTTACCGTCGGCATCCAGCCCCGCTGCATAGGCCGGGTTGCCGATGTAGGCGTGGACTTTGCCCGTGCGGTCAGTGCCCTGCGGCCATGTGTCATAGCCTGTGGCGGGGCGGCATTGCATTTTGAAGTAGCGGTAACCATCCTCGTTCCACTCGCGGGTGTATGTATTTTTTTGCAGCGCCCAGCACAGGTGTGTGCCGCCGCGTACCTCGTCATAGCTGTCGATAAACTCGACGGCATAGATGGTGTGGCTGCCGTCTGCGGCCTTCTCGGCGGCCACAAGGACGCTCCAAAACTGCGGCAGGTGCGCAAAGTCGTCCTGTTCTGCTGTTGTCTCGGTGCTTGGGGTACAGGTAAGCCTCGCGCTGTCGTCCGTCAGCTCGCCGATGGCCGTCTCGCTTGTGGGAAATAGTGGAAACTTCACGCCGTGCACGCGGTCATCGTCCAGCACAGTGCCGAACCAGCGCTCTAAAAGTTCGTTGCGGGTGGTGGTGCCTTCCGTCCAGTTGGCCCGCCACCACTGTACAAACAGGCCGTTCACTTCGGCCACTGTGCTGGCGTTGTTCACCAGCGCGTTGTACATTTGGTCGATGGCTGCTGTGCTGCCGCTGGCCAGCACGCTGGCTTTGTGGACGGCCACAAGCTCCGCCTGCATCTTTTGCATCGTGCTGTCCCGCACTAAGTCAACTACTTGCGTTGACATGGTTTTGCCCTCCTTAGTCTGTGTCTGTTGTATAGATCATGGATAAATGACCGTCGCTTTTGTCCACTGCCCAGCCGATGTTTACCAGCCCGGCATAGCCCGCCGCTTCCAGCGCACTTGCGGCTGCTGCCTTCATGCTAGCCGCTGCCTCGTCCGCGCTGGCCTTGGCGTTGGCCTCGCTCGTCGCGGCGGCGGTTTTGCTGTCGGCTGCGGTGGTAGCGCTGCCTGCGGCAGAGTTCGCGCTGCTCGCCGCCGCGCTGGCGCTCTTGGCCGCAGCATCGGCACTGGTTTTGGCGTTGCTCTCACTTGTGGCCGCTGCCGTTTTACTGGTGGCCGCGGCGCTGGCGCTGTTAGCCGCCTCCGCTTTACTGGCAGAGGCTGCGTCCGCGCTGGATTTCGCGCTTTTTCGCTGTCGGCGGCAGCTGAGGCTGACGCTGCCGCCGCCTCGGCGCTTTTGGCGCTGGCATCCGCGTTGGTTTTGGCGTTGGTCTCACTGACCGCGGCATTGGACTCACTGGCCGCTGCCGCCGCTTGGCTGGCAGCACTGGCAGCGGCGCTTTCTGCCGCTGCGGACTCGCTACCAGCTGCAGCGCTTGCACTTTTGGCAGCGGCCTCGGTACTGCTCTGTGCGTTATCCTTTGCGGCGTTCGCCTCGCCTTCGGCAGCCTCGGACGCCTGCTGGCTTTTTTGCGCGGCAGCCTCGGACGCTTTGGCCGCCTGTTGGCTGTCCGCCGCCATCTCGGCACTCTTGGCCGCAGCATCGGCGCTGGCACTTGCGTTGCCCTCGCTGGTCGCCGCTGCCGTTTTGCTGGCAGAGGCCGCATCCGCGTTTTCGGCCGCCGCGCTGGCGCTCTTGGCTGCCGCGTCCGCACTTTGGGCCGCGACCTGCGCGTTGCTGCCGGTCTGCGTCAAGAGCTGCTCCAGCAGGCTTGGCGTGGCGGTACTCTCAGTGCCGCCGGTCGGTGCGTGGTCGCGCACCGTGTAGCGCACATCCGCGCTGATAATTTTTTCGTTGTCGGCTAAGCCCTCAAACACAACTCGGCCCGTCTGCGTTGGCCGGTTCGTCGCTTCCGGCGGCACGGTCAGCAGGCCGTCCGTACCCAGCGCCACGCGAATGCCAGGCGTGTCCCAGTGGTCGGGAGGATAGGTCGGCCAAAAGGTCGCCGTCACCAAAGTACAAACATCCCACGGCTCGGCTAAAGTTACCTGGATGGTTTCATGCCCATAGCTGCCCCAGGTGCCAAGGGCGATTTTTCCGGTCGCACTCTGCCCGCTTTCAGACGCGGCCTGCGCGTCATAGCCAGACAGGGGGATGATCTGCCAGATGGATGCCATGGAGTTCACCTCTTTCTCGTTACGTCATCAGTCGGCGCGCTTTCGGTCTGGTCGCCCTTGCTCCGCGCCTGCGTCATCCGCGCGATTGCGAGGTTAGCCTGTGCCGTCGCGTCCTGTTTCTTCGGCTCTTCGTCCGCGTCCTGCTGCATCTGCGCGCGCACGGCCTGCAAAATGTTTTCCAGCACCAGCTCGTCCACTGCCAGGCTGAACCCGTACCGGTTGAACGTGCCCTCCACGTCCCTCCGCAGGTCATGCACGCGCTTGTCAATGCTCTTCATCTCAGCCCTCCAAATGCGCCGCCGCGTCGGTGCGGATGGTGGCGATCGCCGTCAGCACGTCCTCGTCCAGTACAACGTAGTTCTTGCGGTTGTTGGTGCTCACAATGTTGCCGTCTGCGTCCAGCACGCTGTAAGAGAGCGTCACCCGCTCCCCCTCGCCGGTCGTCAGCACGCTAAAGCCTGTGATTTTGTTCATGGTCAAATCTCCTTTCAACTCGCTTCTTCTATCGTCAGTGGCAAACTCACCGCCGCTTCTGTTTCCGCCGCGTCCAGCAGGGCCGCGCCCCGGTTCTCCTCCTCCGGGTACTTGGCATCGCTCACGTCGGCGTACACGCCCTCAAAGCCGCGCTGTACGCCCCAGCACACCCAGTCAAAGCACTGTCCCGCCGGGCCGTGAACGATTGCGCCAAAGGCCGTTTTTTTCTGCCCACAGCGCGGCGCTTGCGCCCGTCGGGGTCAGCGCCCAGCGCAAATCCTGCGTTTCGCTCACGGTCTCGCGGTAGCGCGGTTCGGTTGCGATGTAACAAAGGCCGGTTTCATCACACTCGCCGCTGCCCGCATCGCAGAACATCGGCTCCGGGCTTTCCACCGCGTTGATGGCCAGGTTTCCAAAATCGGTGCGTACAATGCGGTTCTTGGCGTCCCACGCGCTCAGGGAACGGCACTGGATGCCCTGGTTCACCTCCAGTTTTCCGCTGCACCCCACGCTGTTGTCCACCTGCTCGATCGTGATGCCCTGAAAGCTGCTGTCGTGCCACCATCCGTATTTCTGGTAGCGGGTGTCCGCGCAGAAAATGGTGGTGTCGCCCTCCGTCGTGGTTTTCAGCCCGTTCTGGATCACCCCCTGCGACATCCCGCTGCTGGTGGCGGTGCCCCCGTACCACTGGATGCCGCTCTTGTCGATGTACACCCGGTTCCCGTCGCTGGTGCCCATCCGTATCCAGGCGTTGTCCAGGTCGTACACCGTGGTGTAGTTGAGATTGTGTATCTGGCCGGTGGTAATGTTTCCGCCGTTGATGATCGTCTTGTCCTGGTTCCAGGTACTCAAATCCGAAAATGTCACCACGCCGGATAGGTTGATCTGTGTGCTGGTGATCTCTGTTCCGCCCGCCGTCAGCTTGATGGTGCTGGAAGTGCCGCTGGTGGAAGCCGTTAGCTTAATTTCGCTCACCGTCTGTTTGATCTCGGTCTTGGTTTCGGCGGTGGTCAGATAGTCCCCGGTGCTGGCCGTCCAGGCAGTGGGTGCATTGCCCATCTGCACCATGGGGTGCATGATGGTCAGGTCATTGGTAACGGTGGCGTTATCGTTCGCGGTACTCACAAACAGGCCGTCAGCATATCCATCGGCAGTAGCCGTAAAGGCTGCCCAGCGCAGCTTCCAGCCATTATCCAGCGCAATGTCCTGCTGGGCCTGCTTGAACGCGGAGCCGTAATAGCTTTTTGTGCCGCTGCTGCTCTTGGTCTCGAACTGCAAAAACAGGCTGTCGGTGCCGGAGTTGAGCTTGTACAGCACCGATGCGCAGTAGGTCATGCCCTTGGCAATCACCAGCGTTTTGTCCGCCCCAAAGTGGAAGCGGGTGTTCCGGGCCTTGTTCGTCACATGGACGGATTCGCCGCTGATCGTGTATGTTCCTTTTTTGCTCAGGTCGTTGCCGCCTGCATCCATGGACGCATTGTTCCAGTTATCCGTTTCGGTAATAATGTTGTTTCCGCCTGTGATCCGCTGGGTCACGGTCTGGGTGATGCTGTCGGCTTTCTGGTCAATCGCGGATACCGATTTTTTGACCGTCTTGAACTCCTGTTTCGTGCTGTCAAGGTCATCCGAAATGGTCGTGGTGGTTTGTTCCAGACTGCTGACTTTGGTGCTGATGCCGTCCGCCTTTTGGCTGATGTTGGAGACATCTTCTTTCAGGCTCTCCACCGTTGCTGTGGTGGCATAATCCTGCAGCTTGCTGTCAACGGCATCATTGGCAGCGCTGGTGGCGGTTTCCTTCACGTTGGCCGTTACCGTTTCGGTCACTGACTTTGTGACCTCGGTTTTGATCTCGTCAGCGGTCTGCGAAAACAGGCTTTTGGCGCTTTCCTGCGTCAGGTAGTCGCCGCTGCTGGCGTTCCACGCGGTCGGCGCGTTGCCGTATTGCAGCATGGGGTGCAGCAGCTCAAGCTTATTGGTGCAGTTGTCATTGCTGTCAAACTCGACAGTTTCTAGAATGCCCGTATAGTTATGGCGGGGCGTCCATGTACCATACCGCAGCACCCAGCCGTCCGTCTGCTCAATTTCGAGCTGGTCAGCGGTTTTTATGGAGGCAATGTAATTTTGTCCGTTATCGCCCTTGAACGCAATGCCCATCCGCAGCGCATCAGTGCCGGAAATGAGTTTGTACATGACGGACATGCATATAGTGACGCCCTCGGTGATATGAGCGCCAACGGTGTTGAACTTGAACCCGCGGCATGTGTTCGCATTGGTGATTGTTGCACTGCCATCGTCGCCATACACAACGCTGCTGTCAATGCCAACATAGGTGGCATTTTTGAAGCTCTCGCTGCCCAGGATCAGGTTCCCACCGCCGGTGATTTTGGTGTCTTTTTTCACCTCCGCCGAAAGCCCGTCCACCGTCTGTTTCAGCTCGCTGTAATTGCCGGAAAGCTCACTCGCGGTCACGGTCAGGCCGTCCACGCTGGTCTTGATCTCCAGCATTTTGCCGGTCAGGTTCTTGTAGCTCTGGCTGTTCACCGCGCTGGAACTTTCCCGGCTGGCGCTGCCCACGCTCTCAAAGCTGGCTTTGCCGGAGGAGATTGTGGCGCTCATCAGGTAGGTATCAAACTCCCGCCCGCGTGCGTCCTTAACGTGTACGATCTGCCCGCAGGCAAGGCCGGAACCACTGGGCACGGCCACTTTGCACGGGGTATAGGTCACGCTTTTCAGTACGTTGTACAGGTTTTGGGCAACGGTTTTCAGGTTGGCTTCGGTGCCGGTTGTCAGCAGCAGGTTGCCCTGCACTGCATAGGTGTTGGTGGCAGTGGTGCTGTCGGGGTAAATCACGCCCACGTCACTGTCCGACTGCCGGATCTGGACTTTCTCAATGGCCTTGACCGTGTAGTCCTCGTAGCTCAGGCTGTCAGCATAATAGGCGGTGCTGTTGCTGACGCCGTCCGGGGTGATTTTAGCCGTGCTGCGCTTGTCTGTGTAGGTCAAGAATTGCAGCTTGCCGTCTGCATTCATGTGGGCATAGCAGCCAGCTGCTTCCGCCGCCCAGGAGATGATTTGGCGGCAGGTCAGGTTGTCTGCGTAGAACGCCTGCACGCTGTGGCTACCGTTGATGGGCAGGCTGATGCCGGCAAGCGTGACCCCTGCCCGCTGGCAGGCCAGCTGAACCAGCTGCCAGATGGTCTTGGGGAACTGCGCCTGATTGGCCCGCAGCCAGCCGGAAAAGTCCGCATCCAGCTTGGACATGGTGTCATAGGCCGTGACCTTGTAGCTGTTGCGCTTGGTGCGGGTGGGCTTTTCGGCGTAGAAAATGCCCACCTTGGTGCGGTTCCCGGCATCGTCCAGCCGGTAGTAGGTCAGGACGTCTCCGGCAGTAATTTGCAGGCTGCCGCCTGGGTCCGCCCAGATTTCGGCCTCGATGTAGTCTGAATAAGCAGAGCCAATGGCGAATTCTTGCCCGGCGTTTACCGCAGTGTGCAGCGTCAGGTTTTCGACCGCACTGCCCGCCTGGCCGCCGCGCAGTTCCGTACCGCTTGGGAGAGTGAGAATTGGTTGGAGCAAATATACACCTCCTTTGGTTTTAGTTAGGAGGTAGGAGTGAGGAGTTAGGAGTTCATGGTGTGCGCGTGCGCCCGTCGCTTTGCGGTAAATCCTGTTATGGCATCTACCGCAAAGCCCCGGAACGGTCGAGACCGTTCCCTACAGAGCTGGACCCTAGGCTCGTTTTAACTCCTACCTCCTAACTCTCAATCAGCATTCAATAATGTTAAATTTAAGGTTTTTCCACTGTTTCGTCTTGGCATTATGCCAGGCGATACCGTATTTGCTGCAGTAGCAGGTGGTGGTTTCGGTCTCGGTGGAAGATCCGGCTTTTGGGTGGGTGAACTGGAAGGTCGCCTTGCCTGCAAACAGCCCGATGGTGTACTTGTATTCATCATCCGTCAGGCAGCTGTAGGCGATGGGCCAGGTAGCCACTTTTTCCCGCACCACTTCGCGGTGCATGTACCCGGCTTCGTCGCGGCCGGAATCGCTGGAATCTAGGTCAGAATAGCTCGGTTCAATGTCGCAGTCCGGTGCGTACAGGGATTTGCCATCGATCTGGAACAGATTAGTCAGGGTCACGTTACACACCTCCTGTTGCAATGGCCTGTTTGCGCTGCCAGCGCTGTACGGCGCGGCCTACGTCCTCGTCGGTCAGTTCAATGCCGTACACGGCGGAGAGGATCTCCCGCAGCACGGAAACCACGGCCTCAAAGCCCGCCATCTGGCCCGCCTGCAGGTCCTCCATGACCTCGGCCACAGCCTGCTTGATGGTGTCCAGCGGGGCTTCCACGTTGGTGCCGTGGCTCTGATCGCCCAGCACGGCCAGAAACTCCCGGTTGGCCGGGATGACCGCGCCCTGCGCCAGATACGGAATTTGCGGGGCCGTGACGGTGCCGATGTTGAACCCGAACGACGAGATGCCGGTCAGGTCCGTCACCCAGGACGGCGCATCGAAGGACAGGCTGTTCAGGCCGTTTATCACGGTGTTCAGACCAGATACAATGGCGGAAATCATTCCGTTCACAAAGCCGATAATGTTGTTGATCGCGCCCCGGATGCGGTCGCTGATGACATCCCAAATATCGCTTACGGCGTCCTGAACCACTTGCCAGGCGGCCTCCCAATCGCCCTCGAACACGTTGCGCATAAAGTCGATCACGGCCTGCAGGCAAATCAGGCCAATGTCCAGCACGTCGGCCACAATACCGATGGCGTTGGTCACGATGCCGGCAACGGAATTGAACACCTGCGTAAACACCGGGCCGAAGGTGCTTAACAGCCAGTTGGCCAGCGGGTCGATCACATTGTCCCACAGGGCCTTGATGACCGTAGCGATTGCGTTGATCGCGTCGCCGCCCACGGCGATCAGGTCACTGAACAGCGGGGACAGGTGAGTGTTCCACAGCTCAGTCAGGCTGGTGACCAAACTTGCCAGGATTGGGTCAATGACCTCCGTCCAAAGCCGCTGAATAATGTCGCACACATCCTGCACGACTTCACAGAACGCGGTAAAAATCGGGGAGATGTACGTTGTCCAGGTTTCGTTCCAGGCAGTTGCAAGGTCAAGCCATATCTGCTTTACAAGGTCAAGCGCCGGGATAATCCATGTGTTGATAGAATCCGTCAGCATATTGGCCAGCGCGCTTAGGATCGCCGTGCCCGATGTGATCACGGTGCTTACCACGTCGCCGACTACGGGCGCGAGAAGCAGGCTCAACCCGTTTACAAATCCGGGTACAAAATCAAAGACAAAATAGTCCAGCAGCGGAGCCAGCCCGTTTTGCCACAGGTTGGTGAACGACGCCTCCAGCTGCGGCAGCGCTGCCTCTGCGGCGGCTTTGATTTGTTCCCACGCTGCGCTCCACGCCGCTGCGGACGGGGGCCAGCGCGTTGGTGAAACGCTGCCATGCGGCCTTGATGCTGTCGATAGCACCCGTGATGCCGCTTACGTCGCCGACCTCGGACAGCGCACCGAACGTGGCGTCTGCGCCGCTTCCACTGCCACCGCTGCTGCTGTTGTCTTTCTCGTCAAGCCGCTCGATTTCATCAAACCCGGCAAGGCTCTTGGCGGCTTTGTCGGTCTGCTTGGCCATACCGCTGGCCGCGGTGCCGACGCTGGTCATCTTCTTGGCTGTTGCCTGCATGCCCGAAAGGCTTTTGCCGGTCAGCAGGCTGATGAGCTTTGCCAGGTAGGCAAACGCCTTGGCGGCAAGGTTCATCACATAGGTCAGCGCGCTGCCCAGTGCATTGACCAGTGGGGCGGCCGCGGTCGCGGCGGCACCCTTTAGGCGGGCAAGTGCCGTGCCGAAACCGTCCGTCTTGGCGACAGCGCTGCCCAGGGCGGAGGTCAATGACCGCAGGGCCGAAGAAATGACGTTGAAGATCAGTGCGCTGAACACGATGCTTTTCAGCCGTTTGGCAAAAACGCCAAAAGCGGAGCTTGCCCGCTTGGCACTGTCACTGGCACCGCCAGTGCTGCTGGCATTTCCCGCCTCTTGGCCTGCCTCCGCCGCGGCGTGCTTTTTGGCAGCCTCCGCAGCGGCTTCCTGCGCTGCAATCTCCTTTTTGGTCGCGGCCACGACTTTTTCGGCGTGATGCGTGGCGGTTTCCGGGCCATAGGCTTTTTCCTGCGCCGCTGCAATTTTGGCGTACTGCTTTTCGATGTCGGCAGCCTGCTTGTTGAAATACTGCTGCATCGCGTCGTCGCCCGCCTGCATTGTCTGGGCGCGCTGCAAGGTTTCAGCTTGGTTCGCTGCGGCGGCCTGCTCCTGCTCCATCCGGCGCGCCAGTTCCGCATGGCGCTGGGTCATTCCCTCCAGCGACTGCCGCTGGCTTTCAAACTCGGCAGTAATTTTGGCCGCTGTGCTGTTTTGCTGCTCCAGCTTGGCTTCCAGCTCCGCAATTTTGGCGTCAGCCTGCGTAAGCTGTTCCGTCAAATCGCTCCTTTTCAGCAGCGCGGTGTCGCTCGGCAGCTGCCCTTTGTCGTGAGCGGCGTGGATCTCACTGTTTACTTTTTCAAGCGCGTAGGCGGCCTTGTCGGCATTGGCGTACGTTTTTTCCAGCTCGGCGGCAGTTTGCTCAGCCTCGGTTTTTGCCTTGCCAAGGCTTTCCGCCAACTTCCCGCGGGTGTTCTCGGCGGCAACGATGGTTTTCTCCAATGCCTTGATCTGCGCGGCAGTGTCTCCCGCCTGCGTCATGATTTTGGCCAGTTCCTGGGTCAGCGGCTTCAGAGCATCGCCCAAACCGCTGGCTTTTCTGCCGTCAAAGGTCTTTTCGATGGATCGCCCCAGCTTGTCCATTGTCTTTTGCAGGTCGTTGCCGCTTTTTACGACCTGCACCGTGTTCAGGCTGGTGTCTATGGACACTTTCGGCATAAACGGCTCCTTTTTGTATCATGCTTCGCCTAAAAGCGCCAGAAGGCGCTGCTTTTCGGCTTCTTCCTCTTTGGTAAGCTGCGGGCGCAGGTCAACGATTTCCTTGTTTTCGCGGTAAAACTGCTGTTCCCATTTTTCGAGTTTTTGCCCTTTTGCCAGCTTATGGCGGATGCCCACCACCGTGGCAAGCGGCCCGCTGCCGATGTTCATAAAGTAGGCAATGAATGTCCACCAGTGCAGGTAGGGCAGCGCCCGTACCTCGCACCCGGCGACCTTGTTCACGCCGCCCACGATCAGCTCTGCATCCTGCTGCCAGTCGATTTCCCGTTTGGCTCCGGGCTTGCCCTGCGTTTTGCCGCAGGCGATAAACTCCGCCATCCGCTCGGCAGCTTCCTGCCGGTTTTGCGCGGGGATGTCCCGCCAGTTTTCGTAAAACAGCGCCATGGCAATATACCACCGCTCCTGTTCGTTATCATCGGTGTTCTGCAGGTGGTCGATGATGTCCAAAATATCGCGGTAGTCGGTATGCACGGCATATGGTTTCCCGCCAACCGTCACTGTGGTCGGCAGCGTCCAGCCCTGCATTATTTCTTGGCCGCAGCGCGGCGTGCGGCGCGGTTTGCCTTTGCCGTCTGCACGGCTTTGTCGGCTTTTTCTTCCATGCTGCGTTCTGCGCCTTCCCGGATGATCGGCGTCAGGGCGTCCAGCAAATTCGTCACCACACGCCTTCCGTTGCCTGCGACCGCCGCAAGGTTCACGCCATGCAGGATCTCGTCAAAGTCGTTACCCGCGCCAAAAACGCCGTTTAATACCTCTTTAATCTTCCGGTCATACTCGGCCAAAACGGCCAGTTCCGCGCCAACGCGCTGGTTGTCATCCGGGAAATCAGCCTCGATCTGTTCCATTCGCTTCTGGGCTTCCGCGTCCAGCTCGGTCAGGGTGGTTTCGGCTGCAAAAAAGCGGTTGTACACGTTGGGGTCGCTGGGGTTGAAGCGCAGCACGCCGCTGCCGTTGATCTCAAACTCCTGGACGCCGGTGTCAATGGTAAGTTGTTTCATCGTATAACCTCCGTGTTTTATTGCCCGATCAGGGGCATCACAAAACGCCCTTGCTCATTCGCAAAGGCGCTCATTGTCATGCTCTCATCAGGTCGATGCTGTAAAGGTCTTTGTGCTGACGTTGAAGGTACCGGTCGTTTTAACGCCCGTGTAGTGGACATTGAACGGGATCTGGTAGCCGGTGGTGTCGCCGCCGTAGCTGCTGACTTCAACGTAGCATTCCTCTTTCACGGCGGGGTACGCACCGGAAGATTCGGTTTCCCACAGTTTGACCTCCACAATGTCGGTTTTCAGGTCATCCAGCACCAGATCACCGTCAATGATGGCCTGGAGCTTTGTAAACAGCGGGTCATCCTTTTCGGCGTAGTACGGGGCAACTTCGCCCTGCTTCTGGTAGCTGTCGATGGTCACCGACGTTTCGCCCATGATGTTGCTTTTCTTTTCAACATTGGCCGAAAGCTCCGGGCTGTACTCTTCCAGGTCTTTGCCAAGGCGTACATAGGCTGCCGTACCGGTATCCCCCGCAAAGACGGTGTTCAGGTAATGCGCCATATACTTGCGTTCGATTTTCACTGGATCAGTTCACCTCAATTTTCAATTTTTCGCTTGAATGTGACGGAAAGCACTGCCATGTACAGCGCGGTGCCGCTGTCCTCGGCGCTGTACAGTGTACCGTTCTGGGCCTGCGCGGTGGCTTTAGTTTCGGTATTGCCAAAGTTCGGCACAAGCCCGCGGGCGCTCTGTTCCTGTACCCAGCGCTGGAAGTCCATCACCCAGCTTGCGTTGGCGCGGGCTGCCGTGTCGTCCTGCAGGGCCTTCTCAAACGTAAAATACAGGCCAAAGTTATAACGGTCGGTTAGCGTCACGTTTCCGAGAATATCCTCTCTGCGCTCTACCTCCACCAAGCCCTGTGGGAACACAAAGCCCTGGTTGGGGATCTGGTCGGTATAGTCCACCTGGCAGCTTCCCAGAATATCGTAGCCATCGTAGGTTTTCAGCCATTCGATCAGGCATTCAAGGTCTGTCATTTCAGCATCCTCCTCATGTAGCGCGCAAGGTCGGCGGCCATGGCGTCGCCCTCGGCGGCCATAACGGCTTCATCCCAGCGCGGCCCGGCCAGCGGGTTTTTGGTATGGGTATAGTTCAGCGACTTTCCGCTTTTGCTCATGCCGTAATACAGGTACCGCGCCTGCGGGTTATCCGTCACGATCTCCGGCACATGGGTGTCGGTCTGCGCGATCGTCAGCTTGATGGTTGCGCCGGTGCGGTACGGCATATACTTCTGGATACGCCGCAGTACATTTGCGGTATGGAATTGCTGCACCGGCCCGTCCCGCCCAAGGCCGAGCGCTTCCACCCAGCCCTCGCCGTCCGGGATGTCCACGGTCACCCTGCACTTCATGCCCCTGCCTCCACATGGCACGGCTGCCCGTGCCAGTATTTCTGTTCCACCCAGGTTACGGTCGTCACGTCGTAGTCGCTGGGCAGCAGCGCCGCCCACTCCTCACGGGTCGTGATTTCCGGCCCCTCGCCCGCGACCACACGGTCGCCGGGCTGCAAAACATAGGTGCCGTCCATGCCGGTGTCAACTGTGGGGCTCACGCGCGCGGCGGTCTTTTGCGGGATAATAAGCAGGTACCCCGCGCTGTGTGCCGCGCCAGTCTTGTCCACCGCCACCGTGCGGCGGGTTTCATAGTGTACCCCCTCCAGCACGGCGCGGCGGCACTCGAACGGGTTGAACGTCGTGTGGTACACCGTCACGGTCATCGTGCACAGCGGGTAAGTCAGGGTCTGGTCCCTGGCAAAATATCGCTGCATTTCAGCACCCCCTGTAAATGTCGGCGTACAGCCCGGCGCGGCGGTACAGCTCCGCTGCCTGCGCGGCGGCGCTTGTGTCCGGCGCGGCCACCGCCGCGCGGTTCTCACTCACATTGCCCACGCTCACGCTCTGCACCGCGCCGCCCGCGTCCTGCAGCTGCGCAAACTCGTACAGCGCCTCGGCCATGGCGCACACGGCCATATTGCGGCTGCCGGTCTGCGGGTAGCTGACATGGTAGATGCGCTCGTACCGGTTCATCTGGGCCTCGGCGTCGCGGCACACCGCGTCCCACGCATCGGCCGGGATCAGGCTGCCGCAGTAGGTTTCGCTGTAAAAATTAAAGTCAGTCATGGGCCTTCTCTTGTTCGGCATCCGCTTTTTTGCGGGCGGCTTTCGGCGCGGCAGGCTTCTCCTGCGGCGCGGGCGTCGGCTTCGGCAGGATATACCCGATCGTCTTGCTCATCAGCCCACCGCCTTGTGGTGCGCGTACACGCCTGCGGTCTTGTTCGCGTAGATGTCCGCAATGCCCACCATGCGGTAGCCGAAAATGTACCCGTCGCTGTCGGGGTTCACGGACGGCTCAATGATCTTGGGCGCGGTGTGCTTGGTGTACTGGATCACGGCGGGCTTGTGGATCACCATAAAGTTCAGCTCCGCCGCGCCGTCGCCTTTCGTGTAGCCGCCCGCGCTCTCGGTGCTCGCGCCGGAAAGCTGCTTGATGGCGGTGTAAAAGCGGGTCTGCGGCACGTCGGTGATCTTGGCAAAGTTGTTCAGCACCTCGCGGCTCTTGGTGGTGTCCAGGTCCTGTACCATGCCGTGCAGGCTGGGCGTGATGAACAGGTAGCGCTCGGTCAGCGGCACCTCGGCTTCATCCAGGGCGGTGCTGGCTGCGCGCAGCGCCTGCAAAACGGCGCTGCCGTCCGCCAGCGCGCCTTCCACCTTCGTGACTCCGGTTTTGCCGCAGTAGGCGGCAAAGCGGAAGGCATCCAGCTCCGGCACCACCTTGGTGCGGATGAACTCGGCGCTCAGGCGGCCAAAAGCAAGCCCTGCCGTTTCCAGGTCATCCATGGTGTCCACGGTAAAGCGGCGGCCGCGGTCAAAGTTGCACTTGACCGTTTCGTTGGTCAGGGTCACATCGCCCTGCACATAGCCGCTGTTGCGGCTGTAGTCGGCCAGGCCGTCCATCGTCATCATGGGGATGATCAGCTCGTTCGCGTTCGCGCCCTGCCTTGCCCAGGTCGGACGCGCCGTCCAGCATGGCGGTCAGCGAGGCGAGCTTGTACACCTCGTCCAGCTTGGGCACATAGCTTTTTGCCAGTTCGATTGCATTTGCCATAGGGCATTCCTCCTATCAGTTGTCGATGGGCAGGCCCATGGCCTGCCGCATCGCGGTGTCGGCGTCGGCCCCTGTGCAGCGCGGTGCTGCCGGTTCCGGCGGCGTAGGGGCGGCGGGGTTTCGCCGCTCTCAAACAGGTAGCCGCTGTCCTTTTGCAGCGCGGCCAGGGCGGCGGTGATGGCTTCGTCCTGCTTGTCGCTGCCTTTCAGGGTATCCACGTCCAGCAGCGCGCGGATAGCCTTGGCGCTGCGCCCCGTGCGCGGCGGTGATAGCGGCGTCCAGCTTGCCGTCAAACTGCACGGCGGCCACGCGCTCGTCCGCGTCCTTGCGGGCCTGGGCGGCCTCCGCCTTGTACTTCTCGGCATCGGCGCGCAGGGCGTCGATGTCAACGTCCTTGTACTTGTCGTTGGCCGCGGCCAGCGCGGCTTCAGCTTCGCTTTTGGCAGTGTTGGCGGCCTCCAGGTCGGCCTTGGGCGCGTAGTCCGCCGTCAGCCTGGCGGTGATCTTGTTGTCAATGTCCTCGGTGTAAGCATCACCCAGGATCTCTTTCATCCATTCGATCATGCGGGTCTGTCCTTTCCTTATATATGGTGGGCTTACGGGTCTGGCGCGGCAGCTTGTCCCGCGGGCGGTTGCGGTGCGGCCACAGCCGTGGGCCGGGCGGGGTATAGCTTTGCCCCGGTCCGCTGGGGCCGGGGCGGTTCGGGGGTGTACGGTTGTGAGGCATAAAGGCATCTCCGTATCAAAATTTAAGCATCAAAAAAGCACCCCTTAATTGGGGTGCAAGCGGCAATTAAATTGGGTTTAATCCTCATCGTGCGGACCAAAGGCAATGCGTTCATCTTCTTCTGTCCACAGACCGGCAGCCTTCAAAAGCTCCATAGCAACAGTCGCATTTGAACGTGCAGGGTCTGGAATCCAGTCGAAATAACACGGCTCAGGGTCATCGTCCGTGTAAGGGCGCGCCTTGGCAATATTTCCACGCCAGCGCTCAATTTCTTTTGGTGTGGCCGGGTTATCCCGAAAAGCGGAGTCCATGTTTATCACCATCCTGCCGGAGTTCGTTTGCAAGGTCGATGCGCTGTTTCAGTGCTGTTTCAACTTTATTTGCATCTTGGCTCTGATATAGAGGATATTTTTCAAGCAGGCCGTCCATCCAGCGGTTGAAGTTCTCCTTCTTGTATCCGAACACCTTTTCACAGGTATGCAGTGCGCCATCATGCCCAACTGCGCCGATGCCTTTCATGTTGTCGTGTTTGGCCAGCTGGAAAATATCCTCTGGGCTAAGTATACCATTGCTCGCGTGGTTGTGCAAGGAATAATACGGGACCTGAAGGTCTTTCACTTTAACGCGCATTTCCTTCAGGTCGCCCACTTCCCAGCTGCATTGCCCGTCCTCGGTAAAGGATACCGTAGCCTCGGTGCCCAGCGGCAGGTCTTTCACCTTCGTCAGCAGGTCGCGGGCATAGCCCTGCGCCGCCGTGTTGGCTTTGTTGCTCAGCCCCCGGAAAAACGGCTTTGGCACAGCCTGTATCGCTTCGTCCGTGACGGTGTGCAGCGCTTGCCCGCCCAGGTCGGACGCTTTGGTGCCGGAGCTTTTCTTATACTCCCACACTGCCTTGTTCGCCTCGCTGCGGCCAAAGCCTGCCGTTTGCAGGCGCTCGGTGCGCGTGGGCAGGCCCGTCGCTTTGCAGAACTTGCCGTATTCGCTTTGCAGCACCCGCAGGCGGATCTGGTTGTTCTTCAGGTTTTTTGGCGTCGCCGGTTTCGCGGTTCATCAAAATGTGGCGCTTGCAGGTGCGGACGGCGTTTTCCAACCGGCTCTGCTCCTGCCCAGCCTCGTACAGCGTGTAGTGCTGCCCGTTGTAGGTCACGCCGCGCTCGTTGGCGTCGGCAAGCTCCCGCAGCTGTTCCTCGGTGTACTGCGGCGCGTTCACGCCCAAAATGATGGGGCTGGCCGTGTGGCCACAGTTCAAATGCCCAATGCGCCGCTGTAAGCTGTTGTTCAGTTTCTCGTACTCGGCGTCGCTGTACTGTCGCCCCTGGTACGGCTCATGGTCGGGCGCGCACGCCAGGTGCGCACTGATCTCCCAGCCGTCGCAGCCAAGCTCATCGTGCGTCACCTGTTGCACCTCGTCGTCCAGTTCACCCAGCTGGTCCATCAGGTAGCGGCGGCAGGCGTACTCAATGCCCACGCTGCGCCCGCTTTTCTGTTCAATGGTGCGCAGGCCGCGCTTGGCCAGCGGCGCGCAGGCGCGGCGGATGGCGGTCTCCGTGTCCAGCGCGCCCGTCACGGTCTGGCGGAAGGCAAAGTCCAGCGCCTTCGCGTAGGCGTCCTGGATGGGCAGCACCTTGCCCTGCGGCGTGTCCGCCCACAGGTTTTTTAGCTGCTCGGCGGTCTTTTGGCGGCTCATTTTGGCGTAGCCCTCTGCGATCTGCTTCAGGCTGCCGTTCGCGGTCAGTGTGCTGTTGTCCAAAATGTAGTCGAACAGGCTGTCGATCACCTTGTCCTGCGCCTTGATCTGCCTGGCAACAGCGGCCTTGATCGCCTGCTTGCTCTCGCCCAGCGCCTGCGCGCGGTAGATCTGGTATTCCGCCGTGTCGGTAATGGCGCCGGCGTCTTTGATGCGCCGGGCAATGTCCTTCAAAAGCTCGTCGATCACGGGCTGCGTCAGGGCAAGTGCCGCGTCGCTCAGGCCCTCGCGCTGTGTGGCGGTCATCGCTTATCCCTCAGCTTTCCATGTCCTGCATCGTCGGCATATACTTTTGCCGTATGGCGGCAAGGTCCTCCTCGGTATCGCACGGCAGGTCAAACTTCCACGCCAGCGCAAGTTCCGGGCGCAGCATTCCCTGCTGCACCATGGCCAGCCGGTCGGCCCATTCCTTGTCGGCGTCGTACAAAACGCCGTTGCCCCACGTCACGTTCAAAACCTCTGTGTCCCAGGCCGTGCCGTCGCACAGGCGGTACGCCTGCCCCAGCTGGTCGGCCAGGCGCAGCGCGGCCTGCAAAGCGTCATAGTAAAGGTTCTGGAACTCAATGATGGACAGGCTGTAATCCCCGGCGCTGGAGTTGATCTCGGTGGCCGTTTTGCTCACGGCCTCGGCGTCGGACAAAATGCCGCGCTTGACGCCCAGCAGGTTCTCCACGGCCTTCAGGTAGGCCTGCCGCCGTGCTTCGTAGTTTTCGTTGCGCAGCGCCGGGGCAAACGCCGTGATCCCCACCGTCTGTTCGCTGCCCTCCAGCCCAACGAACAAGTCGTCCCGCAGGCGCTTGCGCCCGTTCTCCGCTGTCAGCAGGTCGGCGCTGGCGGCAATGCGCATCCGGCCCAGTTCAAACTCCCGCGCCAGCTGGTACTCGTTGCGGTTGATGTTGTGGATCAGCCCCATGGCAGGCTCATACACGGCCACGCCGTCCGGGCTGCCGTCCACACAGTTGACTGTCGGCATTTTCAGCGCCACAAGCCCCAGCCCGTCAAGGGGCGCGGGGTAGGTGTAGGCGTCGGCCAGCCGTTCGTACTGCGCCAGGCTTTGCAGCGGCACCCGCCGCCCCAGCGTTGCCTTGTTGTCAGCCTGGTACAGCCGGTTTTCTATCGTAAGCCGCCCGTCCGGCCCCGTCGTGCGCCGCTCCACCAGCGTGTAATATTGGCGGTCGGCCACCACGCTTTTTTCGCAGCAGGCCAGGTCGGTCACGCGCCCGTCCGGCGCGCGGCCCAAGATCAGCACCGCGTCGCGCCGGATCACCTGCCACGTCAGGCCGTCCGGCGCAAACACCGGCTTGGCCCACGTCTCGCCGCCCACCATGCACCATTGCAGCAGCTCGCGCTTTTTGGCGTCGAACGCCTGCCGCGCGCGGTCCAGGTATTGCAGCTTGGGGGTGCCGGTGTTTTGCAGGCTGCTGTCGTACTCCGCAAACACCGCCTTGCCCAGCTTGTTCACCACGGCGTAGGGGATGCGCTGGCAGGGGTCCTCCTCGTCCGGGGGCACCCGGCTGAACCAGGCGTCAAACCATCTGTCGATGGCGCGTCGCATGGCGTCGCTGGTAATGTCCGGCATTCCCAGCGCCTGTTCAATGTTCTCAATTCCGCGGCTGTCCGTCAGCGCCCGCAGCAATGCGTTCATCGGCTTGCTTCTTCCTTTCCTGTTGTGGTCCTGTCAAGTACTTCTTAAAGCAGCGCGGCCACAGGCAGTAGGGGTCTGCGCTGCGCCACGGGCAATGCTCACAATATTTCGTCACTTTCATGCGGCGGCGCGCCCTCCCGTTCCGTGCAGCACCCGCGCCCGATCTGCCGCAGGGCAAACCGCAGCGCCCGGTTCTCGGCGCTCAGCTCGGCAATGGTCTGCCGGGCGGCGGCCAGCCGTTTGTCGGTGGCGGCCAGCTCGTCCAGCAGCAGCTCGTGCGCGTAGCGTGGCAAAAACTTCTCGATCATCCAGCGGTGCAGTCGGTTCATGGCAGGCTCCTATCATAAAGGTATAAAAAATTCCACCCACCCTCTTGCAAGGGTGGGCGGTGCGGTATTTAGTTGGTTACGCTTTGCCCAGCAGCGCGTTCTCGGCGCACTGGCGGTAGTGGGCTTTCTTGGCCTTGCCCGCCGTTTCCGCCATGGCCAGCCACATCTGGGCCAGCTTCAGGCGGCTGTTGTTGCGGCGGGTCTCGGCTTCCATCTCGGCAATGCCGGGCGCGGCGGGGGCCGCGGGCAGCGCCGCAGGGGCCGCCCGCACCGTGGGCACCATGGCCCCGGCCTGCGCCTGCTCCTGCAGGGCGTGGAAGGCGTTCACATAGGCGGCGGTAAACAAAATGCCTTTTTCGCCCGTCAGCTTGTTGGCCACCATCTCACAGCCCTTCTGGGTCAGGAGATAGCAGGGGAAAGTCTGGTTGTGGTCGTTGGTGTAGGTGCTGGGGACAAAGAAATCGACAAGCTGAAAATCTCTTGCGACGGGCTGAAAATTTAGCCCGTCTGCTTTTCGGCGTTCCATGGCCGAAATATAGCGGTGAATGTCCGCCAGAAGGTTTTTGTGTGGCCTACCCAGCATCCGTGCAACCTCTCGGCTATCCACAACGGCCTTGCCGTTCATCATCGCGGCGGGCAGCAGCACCTGCACATCGGCGGGCGCGGGGGCGTTGGCCTTTTTCATGCGGCATCACCGCCCTTCAGCGTCTGCCGCAGATCGGCCACCATATCCTTCATCCGGCTCCACAGCCAGTTCAGGCTGTTCGCATAGTCGCTGCTGTCATACTCGCCTTTCTCCAGCGCAATGCCGTACACCTGCACAACATCCACGGCGTCAGGTCCCGCGCCTTGTCCACAGGCGGTTGGTGGCGTAGCGCACGGCGTCAATGTGGTGGTTGTCAGCGTCGGGGTAGCCGGGCAGCACCTGGCCGTCCTTGCCCACCTCGTACTCGTACTCGCCAAATTCCCGCGCTGTGTCGGGGCAACGCTTTGGGTCAATGCAGATGGCGGCCAGGCTTTGCAGCCACTTCATGCTCTGGTTCACGCTGCCGGGGCCTTTCACCGCCTCGCGGCAGGGCAGGCCCTCGGCGCGGTAGTCGCCGCAGCTCTTCGGCTCGGCGCTGTCGGCGGTCAGCGGGCCGCCCGTTTCGGTGCCAACGCCGCGCGCCAAAAGCAGGTGCGCGGTGTCGCGGTTGGCGGTGCGCCAGCGGGTCAGCTCGTCATAAATATATAAGGTACGCCGCGCCGCGTCGTACTGTACGCGGTTGTATGCCCAGGCGTCCGGGTACCAGCCCCAGTCCACGCCGTTCAGCGGGCGGTCAAAGCTGCGGATCGTTTTGCCATCAATGGGCTCCAGCACCAGGTTTTCAAACACCTGCGTGCCGTTGCCCACGGCCTCGCCCAAATACTCGTGGCGGTACTTGGTCGGCTGCGTTTCCTTAATGTACTCCGCCTGCGCCAAAAACTTCGGCCCCAGCCATTCGGCGGGGGCTTGCAGGTAGCTGCTGTGGTGTACAAACTTGCCGCGCCGCTCGGCCCGGGCGTAGCGGTTGGCCCAGTTGCGGCTGGCCGCGGGCGGGTTAAAGCTGATAAACGTCAGCCCGTACTCGCCGCCGCGCAAAGCGGATTGCTGCACGTTGCGCACGGCCTCTTCGCCGCCTTTGATCTGGTCGGCTTCCTCAAACCACACAATGCCAATGTACCCAAACGGCAGCTTGATGGATTTGATCTTCTGCGGGTCGTCCAGCCCGCGGAACAAAATGCGCTGCCCCGTGGGCAGGTACACGCATTGCAGCGGGCTTTGTGTGCAGCGGAACTTTTCACCCAGCCCCAGCTTGTCAATGGCCCACAAGATCTGGGCGTACACGCTGTCGCGCATGGTATCGGCCACCTGGCGCGTCACCAGCGCGTGGCAGTCGGGGTGGCGCAAAAGCTGCAAAACCACCTCAACGCTCACATAGCTGCTCTTTAAGCTCGCGCGCCCGCCCTTCTCCACCGCCTCGTCGATCTTGCCCGCGCGGATCAGGCGGTGCGTTTCGTAGAAAGCGGGGCCGATGACGCCTTTCAGGCTCACCGCCGCCCCGCTGTTTTTTAGATGTCGTCAACGATCGTCACCTCATTGCCGCTGCCCGCCTGCGCCATGGTTTCGCGGTACAGCCGGATGGCGTCCAGGTCCCCGGCGCGGGCCTTTTCGGCCAGCGCCGCGTGGATGGCGCTCCATTCGTTTTGGTACTTTGTGGCCATGCCGTCCAGCAGCTTGCCAAAGTCCCACCGGCTCATCTTGCGGTACTGCGCCGCCAAAAGCGCCAGGTCTGCGGCGGGGTCATAGCGTTCCAGCTCGCTGGCCTTCTGGATGTCGGCCAGCAGCTCCCGCAGGCTTTTTTCCTTGGTTTTCATCTGTTTTTTCCCTCCGCCCCACAGCGCCCCAAATAAGCCCGTTTTGGGGGCCTTTCTCTCACGCGGGCAGTTTTCCGCCCTTCGTTCCTTAAACAAAATTAAACGTATTAAACGGGGCAATTAAACGGTGCTGGCGGCACACCCGCGTTTTGCGGGGTATGCTTCGCCATTTTCGGCCGTTTTCGCAGCCAAAATCCCGTTGCTTCTGTCCGCCGCGCCTGCGGGCCGGGGCGAACCGGCCGCCCCGCAGTCTGCGGTTTCCTGTATCGTAAAGGTCAGCGTAAATTCTTTTGCTTCCCCGCCAATGGGCAGGGCCACGACCGCCCGCCGGTCATGCCGGTCAACACGCACAATGCGGTCGCTCAGCTGCGCCAACGGCCCGTCCACAAAACCCAGCACACCGGGCATCACCTCGCGCGCGGTGCTGGGGCGTAGGTCTTGCCCCGCCAGCCAGCGGATGTTCACGGCTTCGGCCAGGCTCAGTGCCTCCGGCGTGCCGGGGCTTGCCCCCAGCCAGCGCATCACGCCGTCCTGCCCGCGTACCGTATAATAGATGGGCAGCGGGGCTTCGGTGTCCACAAACACATACCCCCGGAACAGGGTGTACGGCTCTTCCCGCCACGCGCCGCCGCGGCGGATCAGCCGCCGCTCCTGCGGCAGCAGGGTGGCAATGCGGCGGTCGGCCAGGCGGCGGCAAACCTCCGCTTCCTGCCCGGTCAGTACCTGCACAGCATAAAGGCTCATGGTGCAGCCTGCGCTTTCTTGTCTAGGTAAGCCGTAACCTGCTTGTACAGCTCCGGCTTCTCGGTTGCCATCGTGCGCCACAGCATGGTCTTCACGTCATCCGTGCCTGCTTCAAGGTCGGTCTTGTTCCGCAGCTCCACGCGCTTCTTGTAGGCGACCGCGCGGGTCAGGCCGCTGATCTGGTTCATCAGCTTGTCCACACTCACGGCGTTCCAGTCCTCTTCCTTCTTGGCGGTCAGCGCCGTCATAAGGTCCTGGCTCGCCACGCGCACCAGCGCCTCGGTCGTGTCAAGGTCGGGGTAGCGCTCCAGCTCGTCAAGCATATTTCTAAAGTTGGCCTGCGCGATCTGCAGCGTCTGCAAATTTTCGACGTATCCCTGCGCGTAGCGGCACACGCTCGAAACCGACAGGCTGTACCCGTGCTCCTGCAAATAGTCCACGATCTCGGTATAAGTAGCGCTGCCGTCAAGGATCATCTCCTCAACGGTAGCTTTCATTTCTGGCGGCAGCTTGTCGATCTTGCTGTGCTTGCGGTTGCCGCTGCTCTTGCCCCCGCGCTGAAACGGCCACGCCATCGTTACACCTCGATCATCGCGTCCTTGACATCCTTTTCAAGCACGCGCATTCCCTTGCCGGAAAGCTTTGCTTCCAATTCCGTCCAGTTGTGGTCCGCTAAATCCTCGCACCGCACATGATCCTTTACGGTGCGCAGCAGAATATACCCTTCCAAAGCCAGAAAGTCGAGGCAGGCGGCGTATTGTCCCTCGCCAATGCCGTCGTCCTTCAAAATGCGCTGAATGCTGCTCAGGTTGTGGTAGCTCGGCGCAAGCACGTTCAGCGTCCGCATGATCTTGCCGTTATTTTTGGCAAAGTCGCTTTGCTCCATTTCGGCAAGCAACTTTTCTTTCATGTCCATGTTACGAATTCTCCTTTTGCGACAACTGCTGTAAAAGCTGCATCTGCAGCTCGATCACACGGTCAATTTTCTGGTTTGCCGACTCGATTTTGCGGTCGGTCTTGGTGTTTTCGCGGTAAAAGTCCTCTTTGGTAAGGTAGTTTTCACTGATGCGGGAAATCTTCTCCCGCAGCTCGCCCACGTCCTTGTCGTGGGTCGTGCGCGGCGTGTAGGTTTCTTGGATTTTTCGGATCTGCGCCTCGTGGTTCGCTATCTTTGTGTCGAAGTCTTCTTTCGGCACAGCCGTGTCCAACTTCTTTTCGATTTTGTCAAAGCTGTGCTTTATCATGTAGCCAAGCGCGCCCGTCAAGCCGCCAAGCAGTAATACTGCCAACCACCAAGTCCCTGCGTCAAACTGCATTGCCGTACCCCTCAAAACAAAAATCGTGATGTGTTATGGTTTCTGCAACCATAATACATCACGATTCGTAAAGTCCGAAAGATAAAGCCCTTTCGCAAAATGATTTACTTGTCTGTGTTCTGTTCGTCCGGCGCGTCGAACAGGCTCATCTGTCCGTCCACAGGCTTCGCCCTCACCGCTGCCGCTTTGTCTTTTACGATAACGCGGATTTGCATTTCCGTCAAATGATATTTTTGCGCAAGCTCCCGAAAATTGTACCCGTCAAACTCGGCGACGATTGCCTTGTTGCGGGCGTAGCGCTCAAAGCGGTCGTTTTTCGGGATGTACACGTTCCCGCCGCCGTAGGTGTCGATCAGCCGCAGGAACGCCTCCGTGCCCACAATGCCGATCAGCTGTCGGTCGTCCTCGGTCAAACATTGCTCAAGCCATTCCGGCAGCTTTTCATCCATCCGCAGCACCCGCCTTTCGCTCCGCGTTTTTGACGTATCCCTTCAGCGCCTCGATCAGCTTGTTGCAGCTCTTGTAGTCCAGCCACGCGAACGGGTCATCGGCAAAAGCGTCCACGCCGGCCTCTTTCTTGATCGCCGCCCGCAAGCGGTCGCCGACCGCGACCGTGCTCGGGCTGGCGGCGGCCAGTCGGTACATCAGCGCCCAAACCTTGCGCTCCTGGCCCTCGCTCACGCCGCCCGGCTTTCGCTTGCGGTGGTTGGTTTTCTTTGGGCGGGGCGGCGGCGTGCCCTGCCGTGCTTCCAGTTCTCCAATCACCTTGCACGCCTCGCTGTAGCTCAGCTCCTTCACGCTGCTCTTGCCGGTCACGCCATATACAAGGTCGTGCAGCGCGTCCTCGCCGCCGCGGTTCACGATTCCAAGCGCCTGCCCGATGGCGTAGATCTTGCGGATCTGGTAGGTGCTGCATCCGCCCATCCCTGCCGCCTCCTTACAGCTCTTTCGCCTCGGCTTCGCTTACATCATAATAGAACTCATCGGTCTGGTTGATGTACGCGCCCAGCTTGCACAGCAGCTCCGCGGGTTCCCTGCGCAGTGCCTCACGGTCAAGGGTTTCGGTGCGCTTGATCAGGTTGTCCCGCCCCAGGGCTTTCAGCTGCGCGATCACATCCTCCACACGCCCCTTGGGCAGCACCAGTTTGCTGCTCAGCCGGTAGCCCACCACGCCGAAGTTCAGCGCGCGGCTCTTGCCCACCAGCTCGGCGCGGTGTCCGTCCACAAACGCTTTTACCTGGCCTTCCAGTTCCTTCACGCGGTTCTGCACGGGCAGGGCCGTGGTTGTGTAGGTATCCTTGGCGGCATCAATTTTTCGGTCGCGCTCCACTGCCAGTTCCGCCAGCGTGTGCCGGCATTCGCGGATGTCCCGCAGCGCTTTGTCGGTTTCCGCCCAGCTTGCCAGCACGGGCGCGGTTGTCACTTTCCGTCTTGCCATAGGTCATTCCTCCGTAATAAGCTGTATGTCTTGGTTGTTTTTCACAAGCTGCCGTCGCAGGGCGGCAAAACTTGGATAATACGGGCTGTAGGTATAGTAGGCGTAGTCTTCCTCGTTTTTGCCCATCGCCTTCAAAAACCACTTTTTCTTGTTTTCCGGGCAGTTTTTCTTGATCAGGCTGTGCTTCACGCAGTAACAGAACCGTCTGCGCTCCTCGCAATCTTCGACGAGCCATTTTCCGCGGAATGTGCCGTTCACATAAACAGCCAGCTTGCTTTTGTAAGGCGTCGCGTACTGCCGTTGGACGCTGATTTTGTATCCGTCCACCAACAGCGTAAGCCCGCCATACTTCCACAGGGCGCGCCGTTCGGCTTCCTGCCATTCGTCCTTTGTCATATTCGCTCCTTCCTCGCTCTGCATCGTTCAGGGCTTGCGACCTGCGCCCAATCGGGCGGCTGCATTAAGGCGGGGGCCTGCGCCCCCAAAGGGTTACGCGCCGTGCTGGTGTTCCATCACAATGGGCCGCTCCGGCAATTCGGCCCGTACCATGTTGCCGGCTGCCGCCTTGCGCTTGTGCTTGCCCTTGCGGGGGGCGCTGCGGCAAATTTGCAAATTGCAGGCTCTCCACGGCATCGTCGTAGCCGTCCCGGTACCCCGTGTCGTATCGGTCGCGGAACATCGCGGGCGCTCTCTCCGGCTCCTCGTCGTCCGGCTGGCCGCCGTGCAAAAGTTCCCGCTCCAGCCTGCCGTCCTCAATGATCATCCGCGCAATAATGTACAGTCCCAGCACGCCCGCCCCCAGCGTTGCAAGCCCCTGTGTCCAGGTGCTGCCCGCGGCGATCGCGCCGAACAGCATCCCAAACGTCATGCCAAGCCCCGCCCCAAGGGCGGCGGCGTATCCTTCCCGTGTGCTCATGGTTTCCTCCTTAACTCAGTACGCCCACGCCCATGCTGGCGGCAATGCCGCGCAGGCCGTCCAGGCTGGTGTTTTCGTTGCGCACGGCGTTGGTGTACACGCTCATTGCGCCGCGTATGCCCCATTTGCTGCGGCAAACGCCGGTCATAAAGGCAAGCTCCTTGCCGTGGCTGCCGTCCGCCAGCGTCGGGAACAGCTTTTCCACATCCGCCAGCTTCACGTCGGCGGTGCTGTACCGGCGGCGGAACCGCACCCGGCTGAACTGCTGGGCAAACTGCGCTTCCTGCTTGCCCAGCATCCGGCTGTACACCTCACTGTTGCCGATCAGGCAGATGCCCGTTCCGCTTTCGCCGGTCAGGTCGTCGGGGTCGCTCAGGCTGCGCAGCTCCTCCAGCGCGTCAAAGCGCAGGTTCTGCGCCTCGTCAATAATGATCACCTTGTCCGTCCCCTTCAGCCTGTCATGGATGGCCATACTCAGCTCCAACCGGTTGCGGGTGGCGGGCAGTTTCAGGGCCGTGCCAAGCTGCCGCAGCATGGCGGTCAGCGTGCCGCCCACCGGGGTGCAGCGGATGTAAATGGCGTTGGCAGGGTTGTCCTGCACAAACCGCGCCGCGCCCCGCGTCTTGCCAATGCCCGCGTCCCCGTGCAGCACCACAATGCCGCGCTCCAGCTGGCAGTACTGGATGGCCTTGTATACATCCTCGCTCACGCTGGTGGGCACATACCCGGCACTCAGGTAGGGGGCCTTCTCGGCCTCGGCCTGCGCCGCCGCGCTGCGGGTGCGCAAAAACTCTTCGATCTTGCTTTCCACGGCTTCCACGTCGCCGGGGTACTTGCTGTTGCGGTACTGGCTCAGCGCCGTTGGGCTTACCCCGATCATGGCCGCCGCCTTGGACTGCGGCAGGCCGCTCTGCTCGCTCAGGTAAGCGTCCAGCTGTGCCTGAAGCGCCGCGTTATAGGTTTTCATCTTCAAAGCTCCCTTCCTGTTCATGCTGTTTTATCGCATTGGCCGTCATCCGGCCAAAGTCTACCAGATGTTCCGCGCCCACGGCTTGCAGCAGCGGTTCGCCCTCGTTTGCAAACTGCAGCTCCACAACGGGCGGCTTGGCGTTCTCCGGCGCGGTGATGCGCGCCTCAATGTTCTGCTGCGCCTTGGCCAGGCAAACGTCAAAGGCCTTGGCTTCGCCGTACACCTCTGTAATTTTCCCGGCCTGCGCTTCGGCGGCGTTTTTGACCAGCTTGGTATAGCCTCGCAGTTCGTGCATGGCGGCCTGGATGCTCTCGCGGTTTGCGCCGTATTCCAGCACCATATCGTCGCGGCAGGGCAGTTCGCAGATGAACCGGTCCTGCGGGTCATACGCCCGGATGGTGCGCAGGTCGTCGGGGTCGTAGCGGTAATACACCTTTTTGCCCTGGTACTGCATCGTGAACTCGTCCGTGTAGTAATCCAGCTTCGCGCCGTACAGGTTCGCGGTAATGCCGTTGCGCCCCACCTTCAGCGGGCGGCTGCTGCGCATTAGCATCAGGTTCAGGTCGGCGGGGGCAGCGATCCGCTTCCGGCTCAGGTTGTCCCGCCAGACCTGCAGCTTGGTTTTCCCGTGGTCGCGCTGCACCGGGCCGTTGTACTCGCTTTCGTTCATCAGGCCGTCCAGCAGCGTCTGCACGCTGGCGGTAAAATCGCTGTCAAGCACCACTTCACCGCCCTTTAATAGGTGTTTTAACTGCTCCGGCTTTTCCACCACCGTGCCGCCGCAGAATGTGTCAAACAATCGGCTGATCTGGTTTTTCACATCGCAAAAGCGCCGCTCAATGGTCTTGGCGCGGGCGTTGCGTACAATGGCGTTCGTCATTTTAATGCCCAGCCGCGTAAACACGGGCGGCGGCACAAATTTCTCGGTGTCATCCCAGCCCTGCCACTCGTTTTTGGTTTTGCGGGTGCGGTGGCCGGTGCCGCCAACGTCCTTGTTCAGGTATTCGCGGCCGTTATCCACATAGATGTTGTCCGGGATGCCGTACCGCAAAATGCCCCGCCGCAGGGCGGTCAGCACATTTTGGCTGCTGTTGGTGTCTGCCACATGGCAGCCCACAAAAATGCCGCTGCGCGCGTCCATAAAGGCGGTCAGGTACAGGCGGTGCGTCCCGCCGCCGTCGCCTTTGGTCACAACGTCAAAGGTGTGGGTGTCGGCGATCCAGTATTCATTGGACTGCATATTCTCGTATTCGCGCCGGATGTAGTGGCTGCATCGGTCATAAAATGCCTTCGGCCCTTCGCGCCCCATCACCTTCACGGGCTCCGGCACATCCGCCATAACATGGCGGTAAAAAGTCGTGTAGTCCGGCACCGGCAGTGCTTCCGGGCAATGCTGTTCCAAAAAGTAGATCGTCTGGTCGTAGCATTGCTTGATGGGGCTTTGCCGCTGGTCCAGGTAGTAGTACATAAAGGCGTCCCACGCCGCCGCCGGGATCTTGCAGTACCCCCGCCGCGCCTTGCCGCGCCCGTCCACCAGTCCGTCCAGGTCATCCTCCAGCACGGCCCGCTGCCGCGCGTACAAGATCTTCCGGGTGATATGTACCTCCGGGTGGTCCAGCCGGAACTGCGCCAGCCACGCTTCGTCCGCGGCGGCCTTGTCACGGTACCCGGCACGGTAGCCGCGCCAGTCCTGCACGGCCTGGGTCCAAAACGCGATCTCCCCGCGTTCCTCGGTGCTGTATTCCTCCAGCGGCTTGCTTGCCGCCGTTTTCCCGGCCCCGCCCTTGCGCGGGCGGCCCCTGCCGCGCTTCGCGTTCTGTGGTTCCGCCGCGCCCTCCGCCGTGCCCTCCTGCGCGTGCTGCGCCAGGTAGCGCTGCGGCAGCGTGGGGTCAAGGGCAGCCAGCCCGCTTAATGGGAACAGGTATTTGGGGCGGTTATTGCTGTTGACTGTTTTCTCACAAGGCAGTTTGTTTGAGGCTGCCAATCGTTTAACGTGGCGCAGCGAAATCCCTGTCAATTCAGCAACTTCAGATGTGCTTAACATCGCGTCCATACTCTCACCTTACTTTCGGCCTGCCATCATCGGTCACAGGCGGCCATCCCCGCAAGACCGCCATTCCCGGCGGTTTCGGCTATTCAAAGTGTCCGTCTGTGCTGTAATCCCACTGCAGCTCCACGCTGCCGTCATGCAAGCGGTACAGCGCCGGGTGGTGGGCGGTGCAAACCCATCCGCTTGTCAAATTCTCCACGTGGGCGGTGTCTGCCGCCGCGTTGTACTGCCATACTTTATAATGGCTTCCCGCGTTGCGGTAGCTTTCGCCCGCTATCGGCGCGTCCGGCAGCCTGCGCACACCAGCATATCGGTCATTCCCCACGTCGGATCACCTTCTTCCTGGTGCCGTCATCAACCAGGTCATACAGCCGGTTGACGGCGGCGTCCGTCATAATCTCGGCAAAGTCCCAGTTGGGGGATGCCTCGCAGATCGTGGCTGCCAGCACTTCCACCAGCGCGTTCAGCGTGGCATAGCCGTCTCCACTCGCCGCCAATGTCACGATTCCGCTGTCTGACACCTTGATCTTAATCTTTGCCTTTGCCATCTCTTCGGCCTCCTTATCTCGGTTTAATTGCCTTTTAACGGCCCGTTTTGGGCCGGTTGAATTCCAATTCGCGGTAAAATCCTCCCGCCAGGCGGTCGTTGTCCCGTACCATCCCGCCGCGTCGGCCAGACTGTCATAGCGCAGGTCGGTTTGCTCTTCGATTGCATCCAGGATTTCTCGGTTCACGCCGTTTTGCCTTTCTTGCCGGGCGCATCAAACAATTCCTCCACCGGGCAGCCAAGCGCATCGGCGATGGCTTGGGCACGCAGGGAATGTGTTCTAAGGCTTTCTTTGGATTCGATCCGATAAATGGCCTTCTTATCCAGTCCGGCTTTCATTGCCAGTGCATATGCGCTAAGTCCCTGTTTCCGGCGGGCGGCCCGAATCTTTTCCGGGCAAGGCTTTATGTACATTTCGTTCACCTCGGTTATTCCCCATTTGTTCACTTTCTGCTATTATACTTCCCCTTTCGGGGAATGTCAAGCCTTTTTTGTTGCCCATATGGGGATAATGTGCTATTATAAGTATATCTATCCAAAGGAGTGCATCACTATGGGCGTCGCTCAACGGTTAAAAGATCTTCGTGAGGCCGCAGGCCTTTCTCAAGCGGAATTGGCAAGGGAAACAGGGCTTACAAGGAAGTCCATCATAAACTACGAAAACGGCTATCGTGAGCCAAATTCCAAGGCAATGGCCGCTTTGGAGCGTTATTTCCATGTTAGTGGTGAATTTCTCCGTGGGGATCTCGACGCACAACGCTTTATGGATGGTGCCGATGAAATCAATTCATCTATTGATGGGTTGAACGATCTTGTTTTACGATTCAAGCAGGATGTGCTAATTGCAAATCAGGCGGTGCAGCGGGAGTCCATCAATTATATCCGTGATAGCTTGACTGTACTTCTTTGTGCAATGGAACAGGACGAATTTTGTGCCGAAGAAATATCTCGGTATGCAAAGATGCTTACAGTCTATGCGTCTCTTTCCGCCGAAGGCCAAAAAGAGATGCTGAAGCGGTTGGATGAGTATAAATGTTTTGACCTGTCAAAGCATCCTTCGGATTGATGATAGCTGATTTGGGTCTTTTTGTACTCAAAGCGATACAAAATATCGCTGAGCGTTATGTCCTATTGATTTCAACGCTTTAATGGGACATTGCCAATGGGACTCATGACAGATAGAAAAGCCAAAAACAGCGATTCATCGCAATAGGACATCTCAACAAAAACCAACGCGAAATGTCCCATTGAAAGTCAAAGGGCGGGGCGCGCCAGTCCGGTTTTCCCGGCATGGTGCGTCCCGCCCTTAAATTTTATTTAATTGTCCTTAAACGTCATAAAACCGCGCTTTTTTCGCTTTTTAATTTTCTTTTAACCGCTCCTTAAACGCCGCCCGCCGCTTTTTCGCCGTTCCAGCCGGCACGCGCTCAAACACCCCCAAAACCGCCCCAAAAATCTTGCAAGTTGCAAAAATCGCCGCTTTGCATTTTCTTCCCTTTAATCCCGTTTAATCTTCAAAAAATCCGCGCAAATTCGTCCCTTTCCCGCCTTTTTGCGCCTTTTCCCACCTCAATCCCCACCCCCTCCGCCTTAATCGTCCCTTTTCTGTTCTTCGTACAAGATTACACCCGGATAGAACAGAGAAAATATAGAAAGAGCCCGGAGGACCTTACCAAATCGGTAAGGTTCTCCGGGCTCTTTTTTCTCCCCCGGAAAGTGTATTCAAGAGGGTTATACAGAATAACGATACAGCACGGAAAGGTAGTGAACTTATGATTAGACCAATTCTGAGAGATTGTGTGAAATACGTACGAGGACCGCCGAAGTGAATCAGTTCTGATTCACTCTGGGGTGGTAAAACCGAAAAAGTGAATCAGTTCTGATTCACTTCCACATCTTCGCCCAGACGCGCCCGTGTGGGGCGGCTGCTCCGCGTCGCACACGGACGCGATCACCTCCGCAAACCCGCCGTTTGGCGCGTTTGTGGGGCTGTGGGTCGGCGTGAGCCGTACAACTTAACACTGGAGAGTAAAACTTACTACACACAAAATGACGATAATATGAGATAATAGACATATATCAAACAAGAAGGGATGATGCAAATGACTTCCACAAGATTACCGAAAAGCATTACTGCTGGCGCACTGCTTGCAACGCCGATTCCGCCTGTAAAATGGATTATCCCCGGTCTGCTCCCAGCCGGTCTTGCGCTGTTTGCCGGCCCCAGCAAGGCGGGCAAAAGCTGGCTGACACTGTGGCTCTGCTTGCAGATTTTGCAGGGAAAATCTGTGTGGGGGCGTGAAATAGAACCGAGAACCGTGCTGTATTTCTCGCTGGAAGATACACTGAGTCGTCTGCAAGAACGCCTTTACCAGCTTGTCGATGCAGAAGAAGACCCGGAACGGCTCATTCTGCAGACGGAAAGTCACGGAATTGGGCAGGGATTGGAGGAACAAATCGTCAGTTTCATCCATACTTACCCCGATATTAGCCTCATTGTCATCGATACTTTGCAAAAGGTACGAAAAAGCGACCAGAATGGTAGTATGTATGCCAATGATTACAAGGATATCGGTGCATTAAAGGAGCTTGCCGATAAGTACGGCATTTGCATCCTGCTGGTGCATCATTTGCGTAAGCAATCATCGTCAGACCCCTACGACCAAATTTCCGGCTCAACCGGCATTATGGGTGTGGCAGATACGACATGGCTTATGCATCGTCAGCGCATGAGTAAAACCGCGACAATTCGTGTAATTGGACGTGATATGGACGAGAAAATGCTGCATATCCGCGAAGAAAACTGCGTCTGGACGTTGGATGAGGAAGGAACCGCAGAACAGCAGGCGTTGAAAGCTATTCCTGACTACCTTTGGAAAGTTGCAGACTACATTGACTCGGTTGGAAAATGGCAGGGCACAGCTACGGAATTGCTTGTTGCAGCGAATATTTCTGATGTAAAGCCTAACCAGTTCACCCGGAAGATGGCGCATTATGCCCGCGATATATTCAGCCCTCGCGGTATCGAGTATAAGTGCACCCGCACGGAGCAAAAACGTCTGTTTGAGTTCTTCCATGACGATGCTGACGGTGATGACGATGATATTGATATATCGGAGTTGTTCCACTGGGGTATCCCATAAACATCGTCATCATCGTCAGCATCGTCATTAAGGTCGCTTGAGGGAAGCAAGCATGGGCGAAGTGTTGCCACAGGGCAATCCGCCGAAAAGCCTACAGGGGGCCAGCCCCGAACCCCTGTGAGGCTGCGAGCGCATGAGAAAGCGCAGCGTTGGAATCAATGTCCGCGTCAGCGTCACGGAGAAACGAAAAATGACGCTGATGGCAAAACGGTGCGGGCTATCTCTCTCGGAATACTTACGCCAGCGGGCGCTGGGATATGAACCGGGCGGACACCCGCCTAAGGAGGTATTTGATGTGTTGGATCAACATACAAACAATAAAACCCGCAGCCGAGATTCTTCTCACCAGCGATA